>ULSQ01007273.1_pt1 | contig 12825 bp, 12 predicted proteins | sample 1956821 | NCBI WGS metagenome assembly ULSQ01 (sample SAMEA4835712, study PRJEB28245) | human gut metagenome | biome: gut microbiome; material: fecal sample | place: Denmark | collected 2008 | reverse complement strand
AAGAGTTCCTAACATCATGGAAAGTTAGAACATTGGCAACTTCTCCTTTGGCTTCGGATTGAAGATTCTGCCTTAAACAGGCCTGTTAGTATATATTTTCAGAATGCAAGATTTGTCAAGCAAGTTGTACTTTTGTGGCCACAAAATCCGTTTTGCCCACAAAAGCTATTTGCCGATTGCTGTTGCAACGGAGCGATAAATCGCAGTTCGCGAAGCGAAAAACAGGCATTTTGCACTTCGATTTCTATTGTTTCAATCTCATTTTTTATAGTCACAAAATCGCAAAAGACAAAAATTATGGAACAGCAAACAGGATTGAATAAGGGAGGCCGCCCCAAAACCGTAAAAGGACAAGGCTCGGACAAAGATCATATCCACGCGGCTTACGCTGGCCGAGTGGAAAACGATCATGAAAAGGATAACCGATGTCGGCAAGAAACTGTCGCACTTCCTGCGCGAACTACCGTTGCACGGCAAAATTGTGGCGGCACGGACGCAGGAGGATAGACGGCAAATCAGGATGCTGGAGGGAGGATGCAACAACCTGAACCAACTGGCAAAGACGGCACATCAACAAGGCTTTCCGAGAACCAAAGGAAAAATCACCGACTTGCTGGACGAGTCCAACAAAATCATCGAGAGGATATGATGGGCGACTTGAAGAAACGGGCGAGCTTCGCCAAGCTGGTGAACTACGTGAACAACCCGAAAAAAGCGCGACTTATCGACAACAAGGATGTGCATCTTGATGGCAACGCAGCCATTGCAAGAAGTATGTAAGGACAGGCTGATGACAAGCCGAGGCGCAGGCTGAAAAATCCGACATACCACACTTCGCTGGACTTCGCCCACGAGGACACGCCCAAGCTGACGGATGGACTGATGGCAGAAATCGCCCGTGAGTACATGAAGCGCATGGGAATTGTGGACACTCAATACATTGTATGCCGTCACACCAACAGGGAACACCAGCACTTGCACATCGTGGCCAACAGGGTTGACAATGACGGAAACACCATCAGCGATCGGATCGATGCCATACGCAACGTGGTGGTGTGCAAGGCTCTCACGAGGGAATACGACCTGCATTTCTCCAAAGGCAAGGTGAATGTGAAACGTGACCGTCTGCGCGGCAAGGACAATGTGAAATACCAAATCTATGATGCCGTCAAAGCGGCCTTGCCCCGTTGTAACAGTTGGTCGGAATTGTGCGACAGGCTGGCCAAGCAAGGCATCGGGGGTGAACTTCAAGTTCAACAGGCGTAACGGCAATATAATCGGAGTGTCATTCACGAAAGATGAAATATTGTTCAGCAGCTCACGGAAAGACCGCAGTATGGGCTTTTACAAAATAGACAGGCTGTTGGGTGGAAATATCTGCGACGGCTTGCGTTGGCATGCGACCGTTAACGTTGGCGAGCCAAACCTTGCGACCGCAAGCGTTATCTGTCATGACAGTACATCTGTATCGTGGAATGCTGCGACAATTATTGAACATGGCGAGACATCGGCAAACCCGGAAAGCGACGAATATTTCAATGAAACGGAGGGAAGCATAGTCCGTGTAACTATCGATATGCTCATTGAGTTATATGTTCAGCCGCACCAAGCCAAAGTGTTATCCGGTGGAGGCGGTGGAGGAAACGACAACGGCTGGAACGACAGCGACAAGGAAAAGGACAAGTACAAACCAAGAAAGATTAGAAGATGAAAGACGAAATGCAAAACCTGACAGACCTAATCGGGGAATTGGCGGAGGACATCGAGGAAATCAAGACCACTGTGAAATCAAAGGATACCTCGGACATGGACGAGGCATTGAAAAGGCTGGAAGTGAAGCTGGAGCCGTGCATCTGTTTTTTTTGCGGCAGCACGGCGGACAACATCAATGACATTTTCAGGAGCAAGGAAGCCATCGCCGTCTACCGGAAATCTCTGATTGACGAAGTGGGCGCAAGCCTGCTGGCGAATATGGATGCCAACGAGCAGGACAAACTCAAATGTGGATACCTACAAGGTACGGCATCCTGCTAGACATCCGTAATATGCTGGCCGGACATATAGAAGAGAGCCGACGAATTTCAGGTAATGGACAAAAGAGCCGACCGCTGACATGTACAAAGTAACCACGGTCATGATCAGAGAGCTTTACCCGGAGCTTGCCGTGCCCGTTGGGGCATACGAGAAGCTGGTGGAAACTGTCGGATTGGATTCCACGTTGGCGGTATTCCACAGGCAGCTTGAAAAGATGAAAAGTGAAGAAAGCGAGAAAGGCAATTAAAAATTATAATGAATAATGATGGACCGCTGATGTGGAAGATGTGTAGAAACATCCTCACATTTTATGAAAATGAAATCTTTTGATAATCATTCCAACTATTCAAATAACCACTGTTCTTGTTCAGACATAACTTAATTTTCCCAGTATTGCCAAAGGAATTCTTGCTTATTATAATTTCAAACAGATTATGCAAATCATTTCCATATTCATCGCAAAACACTCCGAAGTATTCAGGTCTGTGAACCATCAGTACGACGTCAGCAAGTTCTTCTATGACGCAAGAACCACGTAAGTCTGACAGTTGAGGTATTTTTCCGTCTACTCCCTCACGGTGTTCCAAATTACGGTTAAGCTCTGATATTGCTATGACTATTATCTGCAATTCGACAGCCAGTTTCTTCAGCAAAAAACAAATTTTGCCAATAGTGTCGTTGGCGTCAAAACCCTCATTATAAGCTATGAACTGAAGATAATCCACATAGACTACTTTTATGTCGTTTTGTCGGACAAACTGTTTGAGGTCGCCTGTGAGTGCATCAATTGTGAGATCTTGATTGAAATACAGGAAAAACGGTGACGCCGTTAATTCGGATAGCGGTGATTTCTCAGCATCGTATTGTGATGATGATGGATTACCTGAAGTGTCGCCAGCAATGGACAATGCCCTTGACAGAAGTTGCTGCTCATTCTGGCAAGTTGAAACATAAGCCACAGGGACACCACCAATGGCCTTTCTAACCGCCATATTAAGTGCAAAAGTCGTCTTACCCATTGCTGGACGGCCACCGATAACGACAAATTCTCCGGGTATGAGTCCTCCGACAATATTGTCTATATCTTTGAAGTCTGTGTTTATTGCAGCTGAGTTAATAACATCTTTATCATTATAATTTCTGTTTATAAATTCTTTTATATGTGCGATTTTATCCATATAATTTACTCAACATCTATAATTGTGTTTCCTTTTATTGAAAGTATGACCTTGTCACCAGTGCATTTGTTCCTAATCTTACATAACAGTTTTGTTGGAAGTTGAGCGGTTTTATTATCATACTTTATAAAACATGCACTTGGCAGTAAATTCGTTATCTCTGCTGTAGTGGCTTTTATTTGCGCGTTGTTCTCAACTTCCTGTTTTACTATATTTACAAGTTTCTTCAGCAAAATTCTCACGCTGTTGAATGTATTGAATTTTAAAAACTTGTAAAGACTGTTTGTCTCATCCTTATCGTCGATAATAATCATACAGCGGTGTTCGCCTTCGTTTCTTACCCTCCGCAGATTTGAATAGTCTATTTTAATCCTGTCGTTTTTGAAAAATGTATTGCAGAAAGCATTGAGTTTGTGCGAGATGGCAATGTCGGCAACTGTTTTTACATCGTTGCTCTTATGGTATTGGTATTTTTCTGCTTCTTGACTTGTGCCTGTCTCTATTGCGTGCTGTAAATCGCCGATGTCAGGATAAGCGGTGAAATAATAGTAGTTGATAATATTTTCAATTTGATAAAAGGCGTTGACGCAGAATACATAAAAGCGGTATTGCTCTTTTTCGGTCAGTTTCAGGGCCGCATTCTCCATCCGCAGGTTATCTATTGTCAGCTGGTCACGCAATCTTTGCTGTCTGATAAAGTCGTATGAAATGCTGTAGTTCGCCCTTATGTCAAGTGCCTCGCGAATAGCCTTAACATCTTTTTGAACGGAGGATGATTCAGACACAACGTTTGCGGAAAACGTCAGATTTAACGCTTTCCGCAACTCTCTGTTAAACTCTTCATCCTGTTTTGAGAGTATTACTATCTTGTTTATGGCTGATTTTAATTTTTCATCCATGACCTATATTTAATAAAACATCCAATTCTTTATTCAGTTCATCCACGTCAACTGGTTCTAACGGAGGAACGGTAATTTTCTTGCTGAGATGGATAAGCCAGAACTGTTTGTCATTTTTGTCGCGGCAGATTGATATTGATAGCAGCTCTTTTCGCGTTTCCTGCTCTGGCTTTATACTATTATTGACCGAGGCGAATACTTTTTTGCCGTCGAGCATGAAGTATGCATAACGGTGTGGCTTGAACTGTTCTCCGTTGTCCGTCATAGTCTGCTCCACTGATGTTTCAGACTCTGTTACAATCACTTCCGTGGCGTTTTTCTTCTCAAAATCCAACAATGGTATGGTCTCCACGTATGTGATTGAGTGGGCGGTGGTTTTCAACGGGTCACGTGTCTCGCAGACAAGTTTCTCAAACTTATCATGCAAACGCTTGTAGACGTTGTCGTCTTCACCCTTGACCATTTTCAGGTACATCAGTTTGCCGTCAAGAATATTCATGAGGTCAGGATTGCCTTTTTTCACATGCCCTTTTTCTTTCTTGTACTTCGGGAAAAACTTGGAATATGCCACACCATAACCGTATCTGTCCCAAATATAAAGTATGTTGCGTATGTCACGCACGTACTTTTGGGTTACGTTCAGTTTGTCGCTTACGATTATGCCGGTAACTTCCTGCCTGCCGCCTATTTTTTGTAAACGGGTCTTCTTCTCATTTATTGTGAAGCCTTGACTTTGTATTATCCGCACCAGCTCTTTACGAAAATCTCCGTCTTTTTGATACACATTGTGCATTGACGAAAATGTTATGTCGTCTGCATAGCGTGTGTAACGCAGTCCAAAACGTTTAGCAAGTCCGGCAAGCCTGCGGTCGAGCGTGTCACAAATCATGTTTGTAATGATTGGAGACGTAGGCGCACCTTGTGGCAACACATAAAAGTCTTTCTTGGTTCCGTCTTCAAGCGTGCGTGTTTCTTTCATCGAGCACATACCTGCCAGCACATTAGCCACAGGTATGGGAAAGTTGAAAGGCTTTAGTTGCAGGCGCTTCCAAATGCGCGGCTGCTCTATGCTTGGGAAAAAGTCTTTTAAGTCAATGTTTAATATATAGTTTTGGCTCTTATGGACATTGGCATTGGTTACGACAGACCGTTGCTCAGTGAAGCCCATTGTATAGTCAGATGGGGAGTAAACGGCTTTGAATATCTCGTTTACATACCGCAACAGCAGCATGAAACTTTGATTCCTCGGTGCAGTTATCTGCCTGTAACCGCCTGATTTCTTCTTTATCTTGAACTGCTTGTAACGATGAAACGTGTGATTGGGGTTACAATAAAAGGCTATATGTTTCATCGTAAATGGATAAAACTTATCAATCTGTCCCATTTCCGCCATTTCATCTTGTTTAAGACGATTGAGCAGAGCAAGAATGTCATCCTTGTCCGCCATGCAGTGTGCCAGTGTTGCTATTTCTGTTTTATCCATTTCGGTTCATACAAATAAAAAGCGGTCTTGACTTATCTGTACTGAAACGTTCTTTTCTTTATGTAATATATAACTATACAAATAAACTATCAAAATCCTAACATCAAACATAATAACACCATAAGTGTATCACGTTAACGATTGGACATTGTTATCTTCAAGCCTAGATGAGCAAGAAGACATCCCGCGAATCTGCTCCCGAAAGAGCAGGGCTTGCGCCACGCAAGACGAAGTTCAAAATGTAGTTTCAGTCGACAGAAATGTCAAAGACCGCTTTGTTTTAATTATTCGATTGCAAAGTTACATCATTACTACGAAATCTTTATTCGTAATAAAGGGTAAATTTGCATTTAAGCCATTTATATTTGCTCAGTCAATATTCCAATAGGCATCAGGCTCTCCGTCCAATGCATCATTTATTTCTTGGTCACTCCATCCCATTACATCTTGAACATAAGTTCCATTATAGTCATCATACGTTTTCCGTTCTCCAAGATATTCATCATTGTAATTATGAGATTTTGCACCTCGTTTAGGCAACGACGGATTAAGGTCGTGGAAATAAACTTCTCTTGCAATTCCATTTTTGACCACTCTCGTAGAATAACGGTTCTTGCCTTTAAACATCCAAACCTCATCATATACACATGGCAAAACTTCCTCTCCATTTTCATTGATGATTCCCCACTTGTTGTCATTGTTGGCGAGATTAGAAGACTGTTTCCCAATCTTCACCCTGCATAATCCTTGTTCAAAGCCTTCAATCCAATCGTACTTACCGAATTTAACGATTTCGTTTCCTTTACTGTCTATTACGCCCCATTTGTAATCAGAGTTCTCAACAACTGTTACCTCACCGTAATTCTTCTCTACAATGTTTTTCATTTTCACCTCTATTATCTGTTTTCTGCTGCAAAGGTAACGACGTATAACGAACTCTATTTTCGTACTTTCAGATATTCTGCTTTCATTTCACATATCCGCTCCCAAATCTTGTCTTGAATCTCAGATGGTTCAAGCACTACAAGTTCTTTGCCAAAAGATGCCAATTCGCGTATCAGCTCGTAATTCTCTTTGCAGTCAATTCGATAGAAGCGGCCACCATTAAGTACGGGATACTTCTCTCTGAGTTCTGATGTTTTCGCATCATTCAGTGTACGTTGTGATTCATGGATAGGCTTTGTGGCAACGTAATCTTTTGACAAATCGCTCACCCAAAAATATATCTCATACAGCGGACTGTCATCAAACAATGTCACACCAACAATGTCTTCAAACCGTTCATTGAGGTCTCCTTCATAGTCAATATATTTGTGTGACGGTAGAGGTACGACATCATCAATACGGTCAAGAGCGTAATTTAAAAGTTTCAGGTCGCTTTCGACTGAACCGAATAAATACCATCGGCGATTATATTCTTTCAGCAAATATGGATATATAACAACCGTCTGACCTTTATCTGGAGTATTGAATTTATGGTAATGTAATTCTATTACTTGGCGTTCGGAAATTGCAGTGAAAAGCTTGCCAAAGATATTCGAACCTTCAAGTGGATTCTTTGTAAAAGATACAATTTTTCTTTCATTATGCTTTACGCCAAGTCCGAGTCTCAGGCCTTCTAATCCTTCTAAATTTGGAAGCCCGTCAAACTGTCCCAACAGCGACAAAGCTTCTTTTAACAGATATTCTTCATCATCAGTAAGAGTTTTGTTGAATATTGAAAAGTTTGGATTGGCGTAGCGAAGGCACATTTTTTTTCTGCCAGTCCTTTCATCTGCGACGTAATAACGTTCGATGTCCACGCCATCAAACGGACCTTTGTATTCAAGATATTCAATGTCTTTTTCTATCGTCCTGCGACCAACACCGTCTGTTTCTGGATTTATTTCGGATAGCTGGTTGTTTACTTCTTCGGTTAAGTCATCAAGTGTATAATTATGGTACCTGTTGGACAATAGTTCGTCCAATATCTTGTACCTTGTCGTTGCGTTTTTGTTTTTCGGCATAATCCTTAATTTTTTAGTCAAGGTGAAGATTTCGTATTACGACAGTACCATCTTTGCCAACCATCATTAGTTTCTTATTGTCAAGTGAGAACGAACATGAAGATACTGATTGCGCCTTGTTTGTATCGGCTATTCCTGCATCAGATAAATCGTCTATGGGCGGCATAATTTGTTCGTCAGGATTATTAACGGCATGGATATACACGCTTGTTGAAGGTTGATGTCCCCAATTAGAATTATCTGAACTATATGAAACATAACCCTGATTGGATAAAGCCATATATTTGCCATCAGGGCTAAATGCGAGAAAATTTCTATTTTCAATTTCTTTTATATCATCATTATTACAAACATTTCCGTATAAAAGTATTGGATGACTATCATAAGCTGCATAAAATCCGTCTTTAGTAAAAGCAGCAGTCCACACTGCATAAGAAGTCGTACTGTTTGCTATTATTTTTTGTTCAATCATGTCGTAAACCAAAAATAATCCACTGACACAATACCCATTTATTTCTGTATTATTTGGATAACGCCCTGCAATTGCAACGTATTGTGAGTTATATGAAAATGCTACATAGTTTAAGAACCACAATACGTGTCCAAGCTCTATTTCGCAATAAATTTCATTTGTATCTGTTTTCCGTATTATTGCATATCCCAACTCTTCAGCAATCTTATCTCTGAAATTATTGACATTAAGCAATTTATCAATTTCTTCATCGTTAAAATAGCTCTTATGAGCATTGATAAATTCCTTGCGTGCTTCTTTCTTTTCGTCCTTCTCTTTATCATTTATGTTCCATCCATAATTATATTTTTCAGCTAAGGCGTTCCATTGTTCTTTTGATATAAATGTATCGTTTATTTTGTCATGATATTTTATATACTTACTCAATGCGCTATCTGCGTACAATTTTCCATCAGGACTGACAAAACCATAATTTATGATAAAATCTTGATTTATATACTCTTTTGTCAACGGATCTATTATCCTTGGACGACGATGGCTGTCATCAACTTTGAACAATGGGCGATATCCGTTGATCTGGAATATAAAATTTAGATTTGGAAAGTCTTGTACTTCATTTGTTTCTGTATTCATCAAAAACATTTTTTTATCTTTTTGGAAAATGATGTTTTCTCCATCATCAGACATTAACACATTACCATAAGATGAAGAATCGAACAAAGATTCCAATATTTCCTCATTCAAGAAACTGTTTTTGAAACCTGATATCCTGCCAAGAAAAACATGGCTGCCTCGGATAGAAATAGCATAATTTTTCTTTTCAGACAAAGCCGTGATATTTTCAGACAGTATGATTTCTTTATTCCATAGCATAACTCCACGATAATACAGATATGATCCACCGCATTTTAAGGTGTTCTCCGCAGGAAATTCAGATAAAGAAGAGTTGAAATATAATTTATTGAACGGTGTATTTTTTTGTGGAGAAAAAGCATACAAGGTATTTGTCACTTTTTCTTCCAGTATTCCATATTTATCAAAATAGGTCCAGTTGAAATCTCCTTGTGCTAAAAGGACAACCTTATCATCACAAACTTCATAAATCTTTTCACTAATACTTTTATTACTATTTTCTACAGAAATAATAGCTCTGCCATTAAAATGATGAACAGTCGCATTTTCACTAAAAATAAGCTGCTTATTCTTTACAACAAATACATGGTTATAAGTCGTAATAAATAAGCAATCGTCTGAAATTTTAGCAGTTGGAAAATTATTGTTTATTTCTAAGCTAAAATCGCAGTCAGGTATTCTTAAGTATGTATTGCTTTCTCTGCGCTTATTAAAATACCGGTTTATAGTATATGAATTATCTTTTGCCAAGTAATAAAGTTGGTTTGACAAGACATAAAATCCTTGTATTTCAGAGCTTGTATACGAAATATCAATACCTCCAAGAAGCTGTGCCTTTTCAGTATTGAAAAAATCAAGTTCATACGCTAGGTCAAAAAGTTTGTCTAATTTGTTCTCTTCGGTATGAATATCGTTTATGTTCACACCTTCACAAGCTGATATAGGATATTCAAAAGGCATATGCCAAGATTGGTCTGATAAAATATCTTTTACTGATATTCTCGTGCAACTTAACAAGTTTTCAAGTTCAATAAAATAATGCCCATTTGTAAATTTTACAAATTTATTATTGTTGTGAATAGTCTTTGTTCTTTCAAAGGAGTCTAATGATATGGCATCAATTTGTTGATTTGCATATATACATAGGATTCTATTTTCTTTACAAACAGAGAAATCTTCGCATTCATATTTTTTCTTGTCAACGATGGTATCAGTAAACCGATAAACATTCAGCTTCGTAGCATTATCTTCATCATCCTTAACTATTAAAATGTTATCTTGCAATAAAATTTCATCTGTAAATGTGATAATAGGAGCTTGTTCTGTTAATGAATATAAAGTATTCTCTTTATATTTATCATTGCTTAATAGAACAACATCCTTATTTACATAAGAAATCTTGTCTGGAGATATGCTTTCGACATATTCTTCACCACTATCACGATTATAAAAATATGTACGGTCTTTCATGACAATAAAGCACCACGGTGTTTCATCAAAGACATAACTATTTTTATGTGTGCTGCCACCAAATTTAATGGCATCTTTTACTTCGATGGTTGTAGGAGCGCATTTTTCATCATCTTCAATTTTTATTTCATAAGTTCCGGAATAGTCAAATTTATAATCTAATGAGAATTCGTTTTTATCTATATCATAGTATGTTGGATGTTTATCTAAAAGACTTTGCGCTTCCGACTTGATAGGGTTTACAACTAACTTTTTATCTTTTAGACCAGTGCATAAAATATTATAAGTCGTATTCAAAAATCCTTTATGCGGATGAACGTTTAACGTAACTTTTTCATAATTCTTCTCTATATTCTTTACCCTATCAGTATTTGGTTTTCGCATGTATATAACAGGTATCCATTTCCCTTTTTCAGCGATATAGACTTCAGCATAGTCTAACTCTTCTGCAGACACGATTTTCCAGTTTACTTTTTTGCTGATGTACCCAATTATTTTACCACAGGTGAAGAAAACATTGTTTGTTTTTGGATTCCTTATAATGTGAACTAAATCTCCCTGCTCTTTCTTAAGTTCTTCTACTGTCTTTTTATTTCTAATTATTGCCATATATTTTTATTTTGGATTCATTGACAAAGTTACAAAACAAATACGAACCCTATATTCGTGATATAACTAAATTTCGCAAATTGTAACATAAATAGGTTACTTTCAGCCAAAACTGTTAGTACCCTATCAACATTGATAGACAAATGATTACTTACCGCCACAGATGTTCACTCTCTCTATCCTTGACAAATCCCATAGCCGTGATATCTATTGACGGGAACTTGGATAATAAGTCTGATATTTTCCTATTAAAGTTGTTGTTTGGAGAAATAGCGGAAAGAAAATATCGGATAATGCACAAGCGGTAGAATACCTTTTTCTTATCCAGCTTGGACGTATCAATCCAAACCTTTGAGGCCTTGCGTGGCTCTGCCGGATTCAACATGAAATCCCTGTTCCACACCCTGGCATGATGACAGCACATATTGCGCAGGTTGGCAAGTACGGTCAGCCACGAAGTGAATACTTGCGGTTTTAGCCCGAAATAGTCGGCAATAAGTTTCCTCAATCTGTTGCTCGCTATGTTGGAGTAGATGTAGTTCAAGTTGCCGAAAGACAAAACCTCTGTTATCATCCATGCGGGAGGATAGTTCTCAATGTAGTTTTGCTTGAAATTCTCAATGTATTCTTCTTTACTTGAAGCCAATTCCTTTTCTATGACTGTCAGCGTTTGCCTGAACTTCTCGATGTTGGCAAAATACTCCGCCTTAGTTATCCAATACTTATCGCCAAGCTCTTGACAGCCCACATTGGCCAACACACTGCGGATAGCCACTTCTATCTTTTCTATCTCGTTGAAAAGAACGATACGCAACTTCTTGTCGAAGCGGTAAAGCGTCATCACCTGTTCAAAGGTTGTACCATCCTTCAAGACCAAGTTGTTTTTCGGACTTTTGTAGAACGGAAAGATATAAGCTGACAGTCTGTGATAACCGATGTTCATCAGATAGCTTTCCGCTTTCCTTTCATTACTGAAGTGCATTCCACGGCTTCTGAGTATCTGAACAATCTGTTTAGGGGTAGAGTATGGCTTTGGAAAACTTGTTTTCATGTACCTATAATAAAAAAAAAAACGACCCGCCGATTTGAGCATTGTTAAGAGGCTTGGCAGGTTCTAATGGTGCAAAGATACAGTTTTCGCCTCAAAGCACAAAATGTTTCGTCAAAATTCTCAGCACCCTTTTTCAAAATTTTTCAAAATACCTTTTCTAAGCACTACCTTTCCTTACCCAACAGCATTAAAACAAGAAATCAAGACAAATGGATTTGAGAGCATATAAACATGATTTTCATACATACAAAAATTAAATACGTTAAATCTCTCCATTTCGGAATGTAGGCAGAACATATAAATCCACTTTTCTACCTTTTTAACAGAAAGATGATTGATAATCAATGAATAATAGATACAATCTATATTTTGTCGCAAAAATACAAATTATTTGCGACAAAGACCAAAGTTTGAACATGTTATAGGGGCTTATTTAGCAATAAAGCGATCTAAAAACAGATAGCTTGTTCCCGTAAAAGAACAGCCATCTGTTTCTTGTTTGGAGGAAAGTGTCATTGTGTCAAAAAGTTCAAAGTGTCATTGACATTTCAGAATTTGCTGTAATGTCCATGCGCCTCTTTGCGTATGAAATCACGTGCGCCTTCTCGCAAGAACCTTTTGACGGTGGATTCTGACAAGCCTATTTTCCTACCGGTGGCAACAGCTTCGGATGTGGTGAATGATTGGGGCAAAAGGGCAAGCAATTCGGTGTGGCGTAAGTCCAACACTCCGACTCCTATTTCAGGAGCTATGCGGTTTTCCATCGCACGGAAATATTCTGTCAACCGGATGGCACGCATAGCACTCTCTTCGTCAATCTCTTTTATTTCAGCTTCTCCACATATACCACGCATAACTTGTATGACAAGACAAAAGCGGATTATGTAAGTCTCCAGTTTGCCACAGAGGCTTTCTCCGTATCGCTTTCAGAATCGGAATAGGCACGACTGTTCACCTCGTTTTTCCAGCTTATCAACCGATGTTTCGCTG
>ULSQ01021690.1_pt1 | contig 12826 bp, 10 predicted proteins | sample 1956821 | NCBI WGS metagenome assembly ULSQ01 (sample SAMEA4835712, study PRJEB28245) | human gut metagenome | biome: gut microbiome; material: fecal sample | place: Denmark | collected 2008 | reverse complement strand
GTTCTTTGTATAATCCTTATCTAAATGACATTGGTTTCTTTCCGGCGGCATTTTTCCACGATCCGTAACTCCGTCTTGCAGCCGCAATTATTTAATACCGATACGATCATGGAAAATATGTCAAAAGTGCTGACCTGTTTAGAAACACTGACGGACCAGAGTACAGAAAATTTTTAGTTACTGCTCCCGCATATAGTGTAAACAGTAACATTTTTTAGAAAAACTTCACAAATTGGCACTTTTTTCATTTTTTTATATATGTTATGCTAGTGGAAATATGACAAATATTTAGAATTGGAGAAATACCATGGAAAAAAAGACAGATTTTAAAGCACTTTCGAACAAGGCAAAAGTTCAGTATATCTGGGACTATTACAAACTGCATATTTTATTTGGAGGTGTCATTGCTGCGATCGTGATTGGTCTGGGATATCATTTTATCACTTACCGCAAGCCGGTACTCAGCGTCATCATGATCAATGTCCAGACAACCAGTGAAAATGCCGAGGCTGCGTTTGACGAATTTTCTGATGCTACCGGTTATGATAAAAAACAGCAGCCAATCGACGTTTCTGCAAATCTGCAGTTTTCCGATGATCCAAATGCAACAACGGACTACAACGACTACATGGTACTTTCCACGATGATCGGTGCCGGCGGCGAGGATCTTTTTTTCGGTACAGGAAGTGTTTACACCGATTATGCCGAAGAAGGTGCGCTGATGGATCTGCGCACCTATGTTTCGGATGATGTGTTAGAAAAATATAAAGATCATCTGATCTACTCCACCGATGATGGCGAGTCAGAGTCCTATCCATGTGCGATCGAACTGACCGATAATCGATGGATCCAGAAATATGGCATTTATGACAGCTGCTACTTTGGTGTTTTCAGCCGCTCCGAGCAGAAAGATTACTATACGAAATTTGCGGATTTCCTGCTGAACTACTAATTGGATTGGCAGGCACATTACTGCCTGCTCTGTCCATAATCTCTTAAATCTGCCCGGCACAGCCTGACATATTATTTCACTATCACCACCGAATATCCCGGCATTGTCAGTGTTCCATCCTGGAGCACTGCCTCTTCTGTGCCCGTCAGCAGTACACCGCCAACTGCAAGATCACCTCCGCTCTTTTCTCCAACTGTAACTCCGGATAAATCTACATCCGCACTCTCCGGAGCAAAATTGTAAACCAGAAGTATTTCTGAATCACCATATGTTTTCTTTATGACACATACCTTGTCATCTGAAATATTCTCCTCAAACTTTACTGTTCCACGGGCTATTTCCGGGTACTCATTGCGGAGTTTTATCGTCTGTTTTACAAACTGGTAAATAGAGTTTCCATCTTTCTCCTGTGTTTCGAGCGCACCGTATTTCATTTTTATGGCATCCATATCAGCAGGTCCCTTGCACATTCCATCGTCTGCGCTATCTTCGCTCCAATACATCGGTGCACGCTTATTTTCATCCTTACCGGAACCCTTCATGCCCAGTTCCTCTCCATAATACAGAAAAGCACTTCCAGACATCAACAGATTCATTGCCTGCGCGATCTTTGTCTGTTTTTCACTGTCATCCCCAGAATAATAACCTGCGCCTCGTGCCATATCATGATTTGTGTAAAATGGTGCATCGATATAGCTGTCACTGTACTGGGAAAGATTATCCTGTAGATTTACCAACGCCTTTCCATAGGAAGATGCCGAACCATTTTTAAGCACGGAAGTGATCGTTCCGGTGCTGTCCGCAAAAGAAAAATCAAAACAGCTGTCAATACCACTCTCATAGTATTTTGCGTAGGTATTCTGATCCGTCCAGACCTCCGCCACGATATAGGCATCCTCTTTTTTCTCTTTTACCATGGAATGAAACCATGACAACACTTCCACATTTTTATCCACACTTCCGCTGTAATACTCTTTTGCCGCATCCAGGCGGAATCCGTCCACCCCCAGATCAAGCCAGAAGTCTACGATCTTGTCAAATTCATCACGGACTGCCTGACTGCCAAGGTTTAAATCCGGCATCTCGCTCCAGAACTGCGCCTCATAATACCAGTCTGTACCATCGAGCTTACTGTAACCGCCCTGCATTTCCTTAGAAAAATTATAGTAATCCACATAAGGACACTCCGACGCATCCGGCTCTGCTCCCTCCGGCAGGTTTTTCAGGTAATCTGCTGCCGTTTTAAACCATTCATGCTGGGAGGAAGTATGGTTCATGACAAGATCGATAATGACATTGATTCCCCTCTCATGGCATGCCGCGATCAGATTTTTAAAATCGTCCATCGTACCGTATTCCGGGTCAATATCACAGTAATCCGTCACATCATATTTATGGTAGGTTGTCGATGGCATGACCGGCATCAGCCAGATTCCGTTACATCCAAGATCCGTATCTGTCGCCGGATCACCGTCATTGATATAATCTAACTTTTCTGTCAGACCATTCAGATCCCCGATGCCGTCCCCGTCGCTGTCAAAAAAGCTGTACACAAACACCTCATACCAGGTACGGTAATTATCATCAATGATCTGTTCATCCCCGGTATTGACTTCCTGCATCAGAGAAAGGGCGGTCACTCCCCCCTCCTTCGTGTCAGCATCTGCATTTTCATCCTGCCTGGCAGAAGCTATGGCTTGATCCGCAGAACTTTCCGTCGCCATTCCATTCGAATTATCCACAGCATTCCCTGATGAAGCTGTCCCATTTCCACATCCCCCTGCGGAAACTATCAACATACCGGCTAAAACTGCCGCAATGATTCTCTTTTTCATCTCAGTCCTCATTTCTGCGCATATATGCCTGCGCTTTTTCAATTATGTTAAAGTCACAATAGTGCACCCAAGCTTCCTGATTGCACTATTTGACTTCAGCATCCTTCAACTACTCTATTAGAATAAAGAGTCGCTTGCGACTCTTTCGCGCTCGAGCGGTGCTGTTTACAGCTAACTTCTGCTCCGCGAGATGCGCATCCTGCCCGGAGGGCTTTTAAATTCATAGGACGCAATTTCCTATGAATTTAAAAAGAGAGCAGAAACAAACCGTCCCTGCTCTCCCGGCAGACTCCCCATCTGCCCAATGACACACCAATATGTGCCCTCATATTCCATTTGTATCCTGTGGATCAGCCCTTGACAGCTCCGGTCATACCTTCCACATAGAACTTCTGTGTCATTAAGAACAGAATTGCAATCGGAATTGATACCACAACTGCACCTGCAGCGAAACAGGTATACCAGCTGTCGATATACTCTTTCTCAAGCATCTTCCAAAGACCAATAGACACCGTATAATACTGTGCATCTGCACGGCAGATAACTTTACCAAAAATAAAGTCAACCCATGGTCCCATAAAGGATGTTAAAATCGTATATACGATGATCGGCTTACTGAGCGGTACAGTAATCTTTGTAAATACATTCCATCTTGTCGCTCCATCGATAATCGCTGCCTCATCCAGCGATTTTGAGATTGTATCAAAAAATCCCTTCGCAACATAAAATCCTGCACCGGAACCGGCGGAGAACACGATGATAAGTGCTACACGGATCATTGCACCATCTGCTAAATTAAGTGCTCTTAAAATATAGTACACAGCGATCATGGACATGAAAGATGGAAACAGACCAATGATCATCGCAATATTCATAAACGGTTTTCTCATCTTAAATCGCATTCTTGACATACTGTATGCCACTGAAAGTACAAAGATGGTAGAAATGATGCAGGTAAAAATTGCGATCACAAAGGTATTCATAAACATCTTCGGAAAGTTTAAAATACTGGTGTCTGTAAATAATTTGATGTAATTATTAAATGTATAGGTTTTCGGGAAAAATGTACTTACATAAGAACCTTTCTCTCCACGGAAACTTGTAAGGATTACCCAGAAAATCGGGAGAACCCAGATAAATGCCAGTATTGCCAGGAAAATGTGAACAATCACATTTATCACTGTTTTACGGATTTTTGCCGTATTGGGTGCACCACTTTTTTTCGCAGCCACTGCTGCTGTACTCGTATGTGTCCAGTTCATTACATGAATCCCTCCTCATCTTTATAGGATGCGGTATTGCGATATGTTACCAATGCTACGATCGCAAGTACAATAAATGTCATAATACCAATAACAGCACCTAAGTTATAATAGTTCTTATCAACCGTCAGCTTATACAGCCAGGTAACAAGAAGGTCTGTCTTTCCTGCCGTGGCATCCACCGGAGTAGGATTTCCACCTGACAGAAGGAAGATGACATTGAAGTTATTGATATTTCCCGTAAACTGTGTGATCAGGTACGGCGTCATAACGAATAACATGTAAGGCAATGTGATCTTAAAGAAAGTCTGTACAGCATTCGCTCCGTCGATCTTTGCTGCCTCATAAAGTTCACCCGGAATATTCTGTAAAATACCAGTTACCTGAAGTAACGTATACGGAATACCTACCCAGAGGTTAATAACAATAACCGTTACTCTTGCCCATGTTGCATTTGAAAAGAACGGTAATGCGGTATCGATCAAACCATATTTTAATAACAGCGTATTGACGATACCGGTCGGTTGTAACATGGTACGCATGATCAGCAGTGATACGAACTGCGGTACTGCGATGGAAAGTACAAAACAGAATCTCCAAAATGCCTTTCCTTTTGTCTCCTTACGGTTGATGATAATTGCTAAGATCATACCGAGGATATAGTTTAATGCGGTTGCTACAATGGCCCAGATCAGTGTCCATCCTAATACGGAATAGAACTGCTTGCCGATGCTGTCACCGAAGTTTAAAATCTTCTTGAAATTTGCCAGTCCCACCCAGTCAAATAATACCAGATGATCGTTGACCTTACTGTAGTTCGTGAACGCCATGGTAATGTTATAGATCAGTGGTAAGATCGTAAAAATTAAAATTCCCATAACCGGCGCTGCCAACAGTAATTTATATAAATTTTGATCTAACAAACTCTTGCAGTCTTCTTTAAAGTTGTTTAAGTGCTTTCCTGATTTTGCCAGCACTTCCGATTTATAAGAGCTCTTTACGGACTCTCTCCAGACAATGATAAACATTGCTGTAATATAAACTGTTGCCACTCCATACAACAGAATCAGTGATGACTGGTCACCTGCTGTATATTCATAAATACTCTTTTTTTCGTTCCATACTTTTTCCTGCTCTCTCCATCCAAGAGATGGCAGCATAGATAAATTATAAATTCCTGACTGAATCATGTACCAGATATATGCAGCTTCTACTGCCAGAAACATGATTCCCTTTCCAATTTGTTTATGTGCAATATTTCCTAAGCCCATAATTAACAGGGAAAGTTTTGTGATTATATTTCCTTTTGCCACCGCATTTGTAACCGTGTACGGTGTTGAAAATTCTTTATTTTTTCCTTTTTTCATTCCAGCCTTTTTCACGTTATGGGCCTCCTTTAAATCTCAATGTAGAAACATCCAGGATGCCCGTCCGGGCACCCTGGGATTTCTATCAGAAGAAATCTTTTTACTGTGCAATGTCTGTGTTCATTGTTGTATTCATATCTTCTGTTTTCTCTGCTGCGTTATCAGCTGTGATCTCACCAGCGACCAGTGCTTTACCCATGTTCTCAGCCGGTGACCAGTAGTTGCTCATTTCGCTTACTAATGGCTGCATGATAGATGTATCTGTCATAACTTTTGTAACTGCCGTAGCAATTTCATCATCTGAGATTGCAATGTTTGTATTTGTAGGAAGGATATTTCTCATATCATAATGATCTTTCTGAGCATCTTCACCTGCAAGGTAAGCCGCTAAAGCCATGGAAACCTGCATATTCTCTGTATTTGGATTAACGCCGATTGCTTTAGATCCTATGAAAGATTTCATCTGACCCTCTGTTCCTCCGATATTTACAGTAGGAAGAGCTGCAACACCCATGTTATCGCCAAGAGCTTCTTTTACAGATTCTGCATCCCATGTACCTGAGAAAATGGCATTAACGCTGCCATCACGTAAACCGGCAATACCTGCTCCGTCTGCATCATTAATGAAGTTTGGATTCTTGCAAAGGTCTACAAGATACTCAGTAACTGCTGCTGCCTTGTCACCACTAAAATCGACACCTGCTGCTGCATCAGTACCATCACCAAATAATGTACATCCGTTTGCTACATAGAAAGCCTGAATATACCAGGAGTTAGATAATGGGAAAGAAACTTTTCCTTTTTCTAACATGGTATCAAAGCTCTTAATATCATCATCTGAAAATACACTCTTATCATAGTACATGAACCATGTATTTGATGTAAACGGGAATGCCACTACTGCATCATTGTAAGTAACAGATGCTGTAATAGAATCAGAGTTTGTTGTAGTTACATAGTCAAGATAGCTTCCTCCAAGCTCTGCTAATGCATTTGCAGATACCAGATCCGGGATGTTATCGTTTGCTAACATATATACATCTGCGGAGTTTTCAACATCCTGTGTAACCGTTGCTTTTGCATCACCCTCTGCACATACACCATAATTGAAAGTGATATCCCAGTTTGGATGAGCTGCATTAAATGCATCACACTCTTTTGCAAGCCAGCCTGTGTCCTGATCTTCCTGTGGACTCCATACTGTAATTGTACCGGACCATGGCTCATCTTCAGAATCTGCGGCTGCTGCCTCAGTACCTGCTGTCTCCTCTGCTGCTGCATCACTTGTTGTGCTGTTGTCTGCTGCTGCATCACTTGTTGTGCTGTTGTCTGCTGCTGCATCGCTTCCAGCATTGTTTGCGGCTTTGTTTCCGCATCCTGCTGCCATGGTTGTCATCATAGCTGCTACCATTAATAATGACACTGCTTTCTTTTTCATTTTTTTCTTCTCCTTTTCTTTTTCCCAAAAAGTTTTCATGAACTTTGTTTTTATATAAAATGCAATCTGCACTTTATAACATAATCATCTGTGATAAACTGATGCAAGTGTCCGGATCCATGCCCTTCGCTCCTCACTCAGTTCATCGGTTCCAATCCTCCATCTCCAGTTTCTCCCGACGGTGGATGGTGCATTCATCCGCGCTTCATTTCCAAGCTTCATCAGATCCTGCATCTGTATGATCACCACATCTGCAATGCTTGCATAGGCAGCCCGGATCAGCGCATCCGGTATTTCTTCTTTATATTTGATATTCAGATACTCGTACAGATAAGCAAGCTCATAATCTGTTTTGTCCCTGAAGTAACCAACAATTGTTTCATTGTCATGCGTTCCCGCATAAACGACAAGATTGCAGTCGGTGTAATTATGTGGAAGATGTTCGTTTGCCGTATCATCCCCAAATGCGAACATCAAAATCTTGATGCCCGGCCATCCGGTTCTTGCCATCAGCTTCTTCACACCCGGTATCGGACTCTTTCCTGCGATATCCTCAACGATGATGTGTGTATCTCCGATCACTTTTTCGATTGCATCCGTAAGTTTCTTTCCAGGTCCCCTACTCCACTTTCCACTTCTTCCATCTTCTGCCTTGTTCGGTACGACATAATACTTTACGATCGCTGCAAAATGATCAAGCCGTATTACATCAAACAGCTTTGCATGTTCTAACATGCGCGCCTGCCACCAGGCAAATCCATCTTCTTCCATCCGGCTCCAGTTGTATACCGGACTTCCCCACTTTTGTCCATTCTCTGAAAATGCATCCGGCGGAGAACCTGCAACTCCTTTTGGCGTCCCATCCTCTTCCAATAAGAAAAGTTCCCGGTTTGCCCATACATCCACACTGTCTAATGCCACATAAAACGGAAGATCACCAATCAGCTGGATACCTCTGTTATTTGCATATTCTTTTAATTTTTTCCATTGTTTAAAAAATTCAAACTGGCAGAATTCATAGAACAATATGTCTGCATGTAACGTTGTTTCATACTCTTTTAATGCCTCAGGATCCCGGCTTCGAAGCGGTTCGTCCCACTTCTGCCATTCCTCATCACCAAAATGTTTCTTTAATGCAGTATAAAGTGCATAATCAGAAAGCCATCCGGCATTTTCTTCACAGAACCTTACAAAAGCTTCATTTTCGATATCGAATCGTGCGAACGCCATTTTCAAAACTTTAAAGCGGTTCTCATAAATCATCGCATAATCAATATCCGCTTCATCATTTCCCCAATGGAAACTTCGGATCTCTTCCACACTAAGCAGCTTCCCCTGCACAAGATCATCCAGATCGATCAGATATGGATTCCCGGCAAATGCGGAATATGACTGATATGGACTGTCTCCAAAACTGGTTGGACCGATCGGCAGCACCTGCCAGTAACGCTGTTTTAAATCCACCAGCAGATCTATAAACTGGAATGCCGCATCTCCTAATGTACCAATTCCGTATGAAGATGGTAAACTTGTGATCGCTAAGAGGATTCCTGCTCCCCTTGCCATTCTTTTTGCATCCAATGATCTTCCCCGGTCCTTCCTCTCATTTTTTTTCGCTTTTTTTCGTATCTGTGATAATTTTATTACTGGAAACGTTTTTTGTCAACGAATTTGCAACTTTTAACAGCGTTTTTGCCATATTTGCCGTTTTTGCTATATCGTTTTTGTTTATTTTTACAACGAAAGTGCTCAAAAGTTTCGAAAATTTTAGTATGTCTGCTTGTCAACTTTTTGTTTTCTTTATATAATATAAAAAAATCAACTGTTTTTACTAAGGAGAGGATCTTACCCATGGCAACAATCAAAGATATTGCAACAAGACTCGGTGTTTCCGTCAGTACCGTATCAAAAGGTTTAAATGGCGCGAGTGACATCAGCGAAGAATTACGTCAGATGGTGCTTGACACTGCAGTTGAAATGGGATACGCAACAAAAAAATCAAAGAAAAAAGAAAACCGCAAACTGGCGGTTTTTATCGAAAATATGGAATATGAAACGGAAGATCAGTTTGGCTACGATATCGTACTCGGTTTCAAACAGAATGCTTTCCGCCATAATTGGGATGTCACCGTTATTCCGGTCACACCTGCTTTTCAGCTTACAGAAAAATATGATACATACATGTTAAAGAACGGTTTCTGCGGTGCCTTTTTAGTCGGATTCGCCCTGCATGACGAATGGATGCAACAGCTTTCCCACACCACAATGCCGACTGTTCTCTTTGATAACTATATCGAAAAAAATCCGAACGTCTGCTACGTCGGCACCGATAACTATGAGGGCATCGACGCAGCCGTAGATCATCTTTATACGCTCGGCCACAAAAAAATTGCTTTCTTAAACGGTTCCCTGCACTCCATGGTATCCGAGCAGCGCCAGGAAGCATTTTATAACAGCATGAAAGCTCACGGACTGACTGTTGATGAGAAGCTGACCGCCTACGGCTATTATGTGGCAGACAGCGCAAAGTATCACGTCCCGACGTTTCTCGGCGCAGGTGCGACTGCGATCATCTGCGGCAACGATCTGATTGCTTCCGGTGTGATCGCTGAGTGTAAGCTGCGCGGTTTCCGTGTTCCGGAGGATATCAGCGTTGTCGGTTTTGATGACCTGCCGCTCTCTGCCTCCTTAGAGCCACCGCTTACCACGGTTCGTCAGGAGCGCAATGAGCTTGGAAAATGCGCTTACGTCGTTTTAAATTCTCTGGTGCACCACATCCCGTTCTGCCGGACGCAGATCCGCGCCAGACTCAACGAGAGAGAGTCGACGGCACGCTGTCCGGCGGCGCCGGAGATCAAACCGCTGGCTTAAAACTTCCAACAGATTTATCAACACTACTCTGCGTTTCGGACCGCCTCGTATACGGGGCGGTTTTCTTTTGCCGGAAGGCAGATCAGCAGAAACATGGCGGTAAGTTCTATCGTCGCGAGCAGCAGAATTGCAAACCGGTAAGACATGATCTGTCCCAGTGCTCCCGCTGCCATCTGGAATGCCACACTTCCGATCGCAAATACCATATTAAAAAATGCGTTGATACGCGCCCGCATATTTTCGGGCAGATAGCTCTGCACTGCTGTCTCACGGATGGTCGCACTTGAGATGCCAAGTGCCCCACAAAGGAAACGGTTACACAGCATCAGCGGATATGGCAGATATAAAAGTAAAATATCCATCAGTCCATAGACCGTATAGACAAATTTGGTAAACGCATAACGTTTTTTTACCGGTATTTCTTTTTTATACTGAAAAATGCCGCCAAGTCCCCGCCCGATCATTTCCGCACTTTTTAAAAATCCAAGCATTGTGACCGTAAGCCACGGCACTGTCTGGTAAAACGCCTGTATCAGTACGGTATTTCCATCTGACACACCGCTTGTGATACTCATATAAGTATAGATGTTACGAATGCCCTTTTCTTTTTTCAGATAATGAAATCCTTCCCTGATATCCTGACAATACTGCTTCCAGGTATAATCGTCCTGTGCTTCTTCCTTTTCCTCATGAATCCGGCTCTCCACGATGACAGATACCATCGTGATACCGGCAACCAGATAAAAAATGTGTGCCATGGATATTTTTTCATACAAAAAGGTTGCCGCCGGGGACATTGCAATAATGACAAGCGGATAGATCGTATTGCTGACCGCATAACCCTTCTGCTCCATCCCATTCGGTATCAGATTTGGATACCATGCATCATATGCAAGACGGTAAAACACTGAGATTGTTCCCACTGCAAGGACAAATATCAGATACAACAGGTAATTGAATGCATGACCACTGATATAGAGTCCCATTACCGCATACAATACCGCCGTTACAATATCCAGTCCGACGATCCATTTTTTCTTTCCGCCTTTATCAATCAATGGAGCAACTAAAACAGAAAGAACAACGTCCGGCAAAACGCCGCAGATCAGTACCAATGCTGATAAGAATGTAGATCCGGTCTCATCAAATACCAAAAGGCTGATCGGCAGGTTCATGGCTTCGCCGCCCACAGCAGTTAAAATGGTTGCGATAGTGATACTGGTAAAATCTTTTGTCCAGAGTGTTTTTTGCTTGTGTGACATGTTTTCCCTCATTTCATGTTTTGTAGTATAGCGTAAAGATTATGATGTCCGGAGCAAATAGTGGATTCCAGACATCATATATCGATTGCTACAGTTATTATATATTCCACTTTAAACTAGATAAAGCGAATTGATTTGGGAAAATCGGCACAAAAAAAGCACGCTAAAACGTACTTTTTCTGGTCTTTGCGGAAATTTGTTCACTAAACTCCAGTGCCTTTTTATATTTTCGCTGCCTCGTATAGGCTTCTAAAATCACATTTTTATACTGATAGAGGAAACCAAACGACTTTTCTTTTATGAGTGCCCTGATCAGTCGTTCGATCAGATCTAAATATGCCGGATCCGCCGTAAAGTCTTGCTTTTGTTCCATGCAAAGTTCCTCATACATCAGACGCTCTGCCATCTTACCCTTCATATCTTTCCGGGAAAGTAACTGTTTCATTATTGCAAGATAATGATCCGCCTCCCCGGTATTTCCAAGGAGAAGATGTAACCATGCCTTTTTATGACAGAGCAGGAAATCTTCTGACCGGACACGGTTTAAACAGTCGAGTGCTTCCTCATATCTTCCAACTGCAAGATAGGTCGCCCCCATATTATAATATAATCCCTGCTCGTATTCTTTCCACCATCCGGTATTCTGCAATAGCCTTCTGGTGCGCTCATAATAGACGGTCATCATCTCATCCATATCGACACATGCATATGCGCTTCCATTCATAAAATAATAATCCGCCAGTGCATATACATTTCCCTCTTCCAACGCCGCCGTCACAAAACGGTTCTCCATCCGGTGAATCGCGTCGTATTCTGCCTGTTCATAATAACCGGCAATCAGACAGCACATGCCAAGCGTGTTCTGCAGTCCGTGCTGTACTTTCTGATACCACTCCATTTTCTCTGCCGGATCTTTTGTAAGTCTTGAACAGACCAGACTGTAATAGGCATACTGTTTTTCATCCATGCAGTCTTCTAACCGCACTAAAGTGCTGACATTTTCATTCAAAAAATTCTGTATGTCATTTCCATCTGCTTCTTTTTTCATCAAACTTTCGATAAAACTTTTATCTACTTCTTTCCACGCGCTCTCACTGTAATAAATTGCGGACACCAGTCTGATATCGATTGTAAGCGGTGACATCAAAAGCCTGTCCCATTTTCCGGCAAGTTTTTTCCATACCGTTTCATTTTCCAGCCCATATTGCAGATTGTAAAAAAATTCATCCATCTGTTTCCTGCTCTCAGTAAGAAACGCAGAATCTGTCTCATAATTGATTCCAAGTCTTGCAAAAAGCTGCTTTAAAATTGCCATATCCGGCTCCGCCGATCCACGCTCGATTTTACTTAAATACGAAACCACACAGATGCCATAGCAGACTTCTTTCTGCCCCTTTCCCTGTCTGATCCGCTCCGCGCGCAAAATCATCCCTGCCGGATTTTTTTCTTTTCTATTCATGCTTATTTTCCAAATTTTTGTCTCTGTGAACTATCTATCGTCTTTATAAAGCCCATTGGATTTTTCTGTTATAAAATTGCCTCTTAAATCGGCGCAAGCAGGTACTCACACAAAATCTGATATAATTTTTGCGGTTCAACCGGTTTTGCAATATGTGCATTCATGCCCGCTTCCTTGCATTTTCTCACATCTTCCAGCGTATCGTCTGCACTCAATGCTATGATCGGAATGATCTGCGCATCCGGCTTTGCAACCTTCCTTATCGCTCTCGCCGCAACAAAACCGTTCATGTTTGGCATCTGGATATCCATCAGTATCGCATCAAAATGATAGGGTTCTTCCGCTTTAAACTGCTCTAATGCCGCTTTTCCATCCTGCGC
>ULSQ01048187.1_pt1 | contig 12895 bp, 9 predicted proteins | sample 1956821 | NCBI WGS metagenome assembly ULSQ01 (sample SAMEA4835712, study PRJEB28245) | human gut metagenome | biome: gut microbiome; material: fecal sample | place: Denmark | collected 2008 | reverse complement strand
GGGGCAGAACGGGATGCCGATATAGAGGCTGTAGGTCTTGGGCGCACTGCCTACTTTCAGGATAGGCTCCTGCAAGTCCGCGATGGCCTTGGCCATGCCGTATTTTTCGGGCGAGCAGTCGAAGCGCTTGAGGAAGAAATCGTCGATTTCCTCTTCCGTCCAGCCTGCGGCCCGCTTGTCGTGGACAAGGCGCACCGGGCGGACGCCGGTCATCTTGCCCCAGGGCGGGCGGATACCCGTCCAGCTGCGCAGCAGGTCATAGGTCAGGCTGGCCAGCGCAAATTCCGGCGTCTCGCCGCCCTCTTCCACGGGAATGGGCAGAGGTGCTTCGGCGGTCTGGCTCTTGCCGCCCTGCCGCACCATGGCCCAGAGCTTGTCAGGCCGCTTCTCGGCCCAGACGCAGTCTGCGCCGTCCTCGGGCGGGGTGAGGGTGAGCGGGGCCATTGGGTAGAACAGGCGGACGAGGTGCTCCACCTCGTAGCCCGAGCCGAGGCCCGTGATATAGATATTCATGTGAAATCCCGCCTTTTTATGCGTTTCTCAGCGCATTTTTGATATAGAAGTTGGTGGCGGCCTCCTGCCCGAAGGTGGAGAAATCGCCGTGGCCGGGCAGCACCTGCGCCTCGGCCGGGACGGGCAGGGCCGCGAACTTGCGCAGGCTCTCGTCCATCTTCCGGCTGTCGCCGCCCTCGAGGTCGGTGCGGCCGATGCTGCCCTGAAAGACCGTGTCGCCCACGAAGAGATAGTTTTCGCACAGCAGCACCACGCTGCCCTCAGTGTGACCGGGGGTGTGCCAGACAGTGAAGCTCAGCTCGTCGAGGGGGATGACCTCGCCCTCTTCGTAGCCGCTGTCCGAACCCTTGAGGGGCAGCAGCTGGGTCCCCCGACAGTCGGCGGGCTCACAGTAGAGCTTTGCGCCCCACTCGCGGCTCAGGACCCCCGCACTGCCCACATGGTCGTAGTGGCCGTGGGTGCAGAGGATGAGGCTCAGCTTGCCGCTGTGCTCCTTTAAGATCTTATCGTACTCCTGCACCTCGGCGGCGGGGTCGATGACCACCGCGTTGCCTGCGTCCGAGATGAGCAGGAAGCTGTTGGTGTAAAACGGCGCAGGGCCGACCAGATGAAATGCCTTCATGGTTTATTTTTCTCCTTTATGCCACTCGTCGGTGTCGATGACGATGGTGCAGGGGCCTTCGTTGACCAGCGACACCTGCATATCCGCGCCGAACTCGCCGTGCTGGACATCCTTGAGGCCCTGCTTGTTCATCTCAGCGAGGAACAGCTCGTAGGCGTCCACAGCCAGCGGCGGTCTTGCCGCCTTGATGAAGCTGGGACGGAAGCCCTTCTTCGTGTCGCCGTAGAGGGTGAACTGACTCACCACCAGTGCAGAGTACCCGAGGTCCTTTGCGCTGAGGTTCAGCTTGTCGTTTTCGTCCTTGAAAATGCGCAGGCCCGCGCATTTTTCAGCCAGTTTCGGCACGATGTCGAGAGTATCGGTGTCCTTGACGCCCAGCAGAATGACGAGGCCAGGGCCGATGGGGCGCGGCTCGCCGCCGTTGACCCGGACGCTGGCCGAGGATACGGCCTGAATGACTGCACGCATATTAGCTCCTTGTTACCTTGAGCACATCCTTGACTTTGGACAGACGGGCCACGACCCGGTTGAGGTGCTCTGTATTGTTGATGCCGATGGTCAGGCTGATGACGGCACAGTTGTTCTCCACCTGACGGGCATTCATGGCGTAGATGGGGACGCGGATGTCAGCCAGCGCGGCCAGCACATCGGACAGCAGCTCGTTGCGGTTGAGGGCGATGATCTCCAGACCGGCCTTGTAACTGTCCTTGACGCTGTCGGCCCAGTAAGCCTTGACCCAGCGGGGGGCGTTGGAGGGGTCTTTCATGCTGGACATCGCGTTGGCGCAGCTCTGCTTGTGGATGGAGACGCCGAAGCCCCGGGTGATGAAGCCCACGATGGGGTCGCCGGGCAGGGGCGAGCAGCACTTTGCAAACTTGATGGGGGTGTTATCGAAGCCCTCCACCACTACGCCGTCAGTTGCGTGGACGCGGCTCAAATCGACCTTCGGCAGATCCTCCACCGACTTGTTCTCAGCAGCCTCGGCGGCCTTGAGCTTCTGCCACTCCTCTTTGAGCTTGGGCAGGCAGTTGGCGATGGTCATGCCGCCGTAGCCGATGGCAGCGTAAATTTCCTCCGCGTTGTTCTGGCGCAGACGACGGCTGCAGCTGCCCACGAACTCATCCAGCTGGTCGTCGGGGATGAAGATCATCTCCCGGCGCAGCTCTTTGGCCAGCGCGTCGCGGCCCTGCTGGATGTTCTCTTCGCGGCGCATCTTCTTGAACCAGTTGCGTATCTTGCTCTTGGCCTCGCTGGTGCGCACGATCTTGAGCCAGTCGCGGCTGGGGCCTTTGTCCGCCGGGCCGAGGATAACTTCAATGATCTCGCCCGTCGCCACAACGTGGTCGATGGGGACGATGCGGTTGTTGACCTTACAGCCCACCATCCGGTTGCCGACGGCAGAGTGGATGGCGTAGGCAAAGTCGATGCAGTTTGCGCCCGCAGGCAGGTTGATGACGTCGCCCTTCGGGGTGAAGGCAAAAACCTCCTCCGGCAGCAGGTCGCTCTTCAAATCGTGGAGCAGGTTTCCGGAATCCTCGCTGACGCGCTGGTTTTCCAGCAGCTGGCTGACCCATGCCAGCCGCTCATCCAGTTTATCGTGGCCCTCGAGGCCCTCTTTATACTTCCAGTGGGCGGCAACGCCGTACTCGGCCTGCTCGTCCATGGTGCGGGTGCGTATCTGCACCTCAAAGGGGATGCCCTCGTGGCCGATAACGGTGGTGTGGAGGCTCTGGTAGCCGTTGGGCTTAGGGGTGGAGATATAGTCCTTGAAGCGGTTGGGCAGCGGGTGGTACATATCGTGGATGAGGCCCAGGGTGCTGTAGCACTCAGCCAGGGTGTCCAGGATGATGCGCACCGCGTAGATGTCGTAAATTTCATCAAAGGACTTGTTCTGCATGATGGTCTTGCGGTAGATGCCGTAGATGCTCTTGACTCTCCGCTTGATGGTCGCGCCCTCAATGCCGCTCTCCTCGAGGCGGCTCTTGATGACGCCCGACACGCTGGCCAGAAACTCGTCGCCCGCGCGCTCGCTGAGCATCTTGTTGATCTCCTCGTAGCCCACAGGGTCGAGGTAGTGGAGGCTGCGGTCTTCCAGCTCCTCCTTGACGTTCAGGATGCCCAGACGGTTGGCGATGGGAGCGTAGACCTCCATGGTCTCCCGGGCCTTGTCGCGGCGCTTCTGCTCCGGCCATGCGTCGCCGGTGCGCATATTGTGCAGGCGGTCACAGAGCTTGATGATCATGACGCGGACGTCACGGCTCATGGCCAGCAGCATCTTGCGCAGGTTCTCGGCCTGCAGCTCTTCGATATTGGAAAATTGGATCTTGGTCAGCTTGGTGACGCCGTCCACCAGCGCGGCCACCTCTTCGCCGAAAGCGGCGGTCAGGTCGGTCAGCGTGGTGGGGGTGTCCTCCACCACATCATGGAGCAGGGCGGCGGCGATGCTCTCGCTGTCCATGCCGAGGTCCAGCACGAGGCGGGCCACAGCCAGCGGGTGGCAGATATAGGGCTCACCGCTGCGGCGGCAGACCCCCTTGTGGGCGTCGTTGGCCAGGTCGTAAGCCTTTTCTATCATGGCCATATTGTAGGCTTTGCCGCTGGCTTTGATGGCCTCCACCAGCTTCTCCCAGGTCACGATCTCGGGCCGCACCTCCGAGGGAAGGGTCCCTTCAGGGGCGTTGGCCGGCAGGGCCGTTGCGGCCACGGTAGCCATCTCCGTCACCGGCACAGGCTGGTGGAGATGGGTCTTTGCAGAGTAGCTGTCCTCTTTCGCCGCAGCCGGTGCTGCGGGCGAGGGGAGGATAGGTTTCTTTCCCTCAGGCATCTTTATCGTTCCTCCAGACATTTCAGGATGGGCGCATCGGCAAGGTTCTTCTTTCCGGTGGCAGGCACGAGTTCCCAGAACTTTGCCCCGCCCCGGTCAGCCACTGTGATGAGGCCGACCTGTTCCAGCGCGGCGACGGCCACCAGCGTCCGACCGGTGTTCTCCTCGCCGAGTTTTGCAAACAGGGGCTGCAGGTCTTCGGCGTGCCAGCGCCGCGCCTGCAGCTCCCGATAAACAGTGATGATATGGCTGCGCTCCGGGGCGATGCTCTCCTTCTGCTCCGGCGTCAGGGGCGTACCCCGGCGCAGCGCCTGCACCAGCGCGGCCTGCTCTGCAGCTGTGTTGCCGAGGCCCGCCGGGTGCAGCTCGATGATGCGGCCCGACAGCTGTGCGCCCCGGGGCGAATCGTAGACCGAAAGGCTGATGGCTGCGTCCACGACGTCGCCCGTCGAGTAAGGCACCTGTTCCGGGTGCATCCCGAACCAGACGGCGTAGATGCTGGAATTGCCCTGCCGCAGACGCAGGCGGCAGTGCTTGCCCTCCGAGACGGCGTAGACGCCCTCCACGACAGCCATTTCCAGCACGAAGACCGGGCTGGGGTTGTCGGCACCGTAGGGTGCCAGCTGGTCGAGGCGGCGGACGCTCTCCACCGTCAGACGGTCGAGGTGGACGGACAGATCACATTCCAGCGGCGGGGTGCGCAGCACGGGGCACTCCCGGGCCGCCCAGTCGTTGAGCCGCTGGCGAAGCGTCTGCAGATCCTCTTCCCTCACCGAGAGGCCCGCTGCCATGGCGTGGCCGCCGAAGCGAAGCAGGATGTCGGCGCAGGAGGCGATGCACTCGTGCAGGTTGAAGCCCTGCACGCTGCGGCCGCTGCCCTTGCCCTCGCCGTGCTCATCTACCGACACCACGATGACCGGGCGTCCGGTCTTTTCCACAAGGCGGGAGGCCACGATGCCGATGACGCCGGGGTGCCAGTCTCTGCCCCAGAGCAGGATGACCCGATCTTCGAGGCGTTCCGGCTCAGCGTCCAGCAGCTCCTGCGCGGCTTTGACGATCTCCATCTCCGTCTCCTGCCGCTGGATGTTGATGTCACTCAGCTTATGAGCCAGTTCGACCGCCCGGTCTTCGTCTTCACAGAGCACCAGCTGCAAAGCGGTGACAGCGCTGTCCATCCGGCCCGCCGCATTAAGGCGGGGCGCGATGGCGTAGCTGATGTTCTCTGCCGTCACCGGCTTGCCTGCAAGGCCCACTTCTTCCAAAAGGGCGCAGAAGCCGGGTCTGTCCGTATTTTGCAGCTGGCGCAGACCTGCTTTGACGATGGTGCGGTTCTCCCCTGTCAGGGGCATGACGTCGGCCACCGTGCCAACAGCGGCGAGGTCGCCGCAGTATTCCAGCATCTCTTCCGGCGGGCAGCCATCCAGCGCGGCGCAGAGCTTGAAGGCCACGCCCGCGCCGCACAGGCCCTTGAAGGGGCTGTGGTCGTCAGCACGGCGGGGGTCCACGATGGCCACTGCCTGGGGCAGGGTGTCGTGGGGCAGATGGTGGTCTGTGATGATGAGGTCGATGCCGAGGCTGGCCGCGAATGCGGCTTCCTCTACGGCAGAGATGCCGTTGTCCACCGTGACGATGAGGCGGCAGCCCTTATCGTAAATCGACTGGATCGCGTTCTTCGAGAGGCCGTAGCCGTCGCCCTCCCGGCTGGGCAGCATACACTTGACGGCGGCGCCCATCCCTTTCAGGTGCTGATAGAGCAGGGCCGTGGCGGTCACACCGTCCACGTCGTAGTCGCCGAAGACGACGATGGTCTCCCCCTCGTCGATGGCCCGCAGGATGCGCTCACAGGCTTTGTCTATGTCGGTCAGGAGCATGGGGTCGCTCAGCTCTTCTTCGCCCGCCAGAAGGGTCAGCGCCTCGGCGGGGTCGGTGATGCCCCGGGCAGCGAGGATGCCGGCCAGCAGGCCGGCTTCTTTCTGCTGGACCGCGAGGACAGAGCGGTACTTTTCCTCGCTCCACTCTTCGTCCATGTTCTGGTATTCCAGCTCTTCGGTGTTCTGCTGGGCGATGGCCGCTGTCAGCTCTTTCAGGGCGGCGCGGTCAACGGTCTTGGTATTCCAGGCCCGGTAGGTCATCGCAATCCCTCCCCGGCCAGACCATCGTTCGCCAGCATCCCCTGCAGCGCAGCGATCTCGCTGGAAACGTCCAGTGCCACGTCCGACAAAAGCTTATCGTAGAGGTTATCATAAGCCTGATTCAGGGTGTGCAGGATGCCCGCAATATCCCGGCGGATAGCCTCCGCGTTCTCGCCCTGCTGGCTCTGCACGTCGTTGTAGGTGTGCAGGAGCTTGAGGGTGGTGGGGATATAGTATTCCGCAAAGCGGCGGGCCTTGGGCAGGCTCTCGGGGTGGGCTTCCAGCCAGGCACAGATGGACTCGGTGGTCTTCTGCATATGCTGCAGCTCCTCCACAGCCCGCTCATCCTCCATGAGTTCCTGCTCCTTCTCGAGCACCTGCGCAAAGCGGCGGGTCGTCTCGAGGTTCAGGGGGACTTCTCCGGCCTGTTCCGGCGCTTTTTCCGGTTCGGGCTGGGGCTGATTTTCCTGTGCAGCGCGGTAGTCCTCTGCCGTCAGGTAGAGCTTGTCATTTTTCTCGTCCAGCCAGGCACTGAGCCAGCCCTTGTGGATGAATTTCCGCAGCATCTTGAGCGCCTTGGCCTTCTTTTTATGCGTCAGGTCGGCCAGCATGGAGAGGGACAGGCCCTTGTGCCAGTCGAAGCCCTCGGCGGTATCGGCGTAGAGCTCCAGGGTCTTGGCGGCCTTCATACGGGACGCGCCCGCCGCGGTCAGCCAGCCGAACACGGCGGTCACAGCGGCAGAGAACCACCCCGTCACCGCGATAGCACCCAGTGCGAGATCACCGATGGCACTGAGGACCGTCATATCAGCCGCCCCTATCACGCCGCCGGACGTGAACGCCCCCGCCGTGCCGAAGCAGGCGATGGCCGTGATGCCGAAGATGACGGCGAAGGTGATGCCGGTCGCCAGCATGGCGACGCCTGCACTGTGGCGCTTTTTGGCGCTGGTGCGAATATTCTCGATGGCCGTCGGTTCCGGCTTCTTCGCAAAGAAATTGCGCGCCCAGTCGGTCATCCCGCTGGCGCTGGCGCTGCTTCTGGCCTCCTCGGCCCGCTTCTGGTACTCCTGTTTTCCGGCCTGAAAGGCCCGGCCTGCCTCCGAGATGCCATAACCGGCGGCGTTCACTGCGGCGCGGCCCACATCCCATACACGGTCGCCGATCTCCTCGCCCCGGCCCTCAAAGCCGTGGCGGAAGGAGTCGGACATGGTGTCGCCCAGCTCGCGGAGCTGGCGTTCCAGCTCCTGCTGCACCTTACGGCCTTCGCTGTCCTTCGCCGTGCGGTTAAAATCGTTTTCACGATCAGTCATTCAACTTCTCACCCTTCTGCCGGGCTGTACCGGCTGATGATGGCGCGGGCCACCCGCAGGCCATCGACGGCGGCACTCATGATGCCGCCCGCATATCCGGCACCCTCGCCGCAGGGATACAATCCTGCCAGCTGGGCGCATTCAAAATTTTCTTCCCGTTTCAGCCGCACCGGGCTGCTGGTACGGGTCTCGAGGCCGGTCAGAATGGCCTCGGGGGCGGTGTAACCCGCAATTTTCCGCTCGTAAGCCCGCAGACCGGCCCGCAGGGTGTCGGCCAGTTCGGTCGGCAGCAACGCGCCGAGGTCCGCAGCGACGACGCCCCGGTCATAGGTGGGCTGGACGCGGCCAATGTTCAGCCGGCCCCTGCCCTCCAAAAAGCTCTGGATGTTCTCCGCCGGGGCAGCATACTCTCCGCCGGGACGGCCTGCCGCATAGGCCCGGGCTTCCAGCTCCCGCTGGAAGGCGATGGCCTTCCGGGGGTCGTTGCCGAAGTCTTCACCGCCCACGCTGACCACCACGGCCGCGTTGGCATTCCTGCCGCTGCGGGCGTGGTAGCTCATGCCGTTGGTCACGACGCGTCCCTTTTCGCTGGCCGAAGCCACCACCTGGCCGCCCGGACACATACAGAACGTATAAACGCACCGTTTTTCAACGTGCTGCGAAAGCTGATATTCGCCGCGCGGCAGGGCCGGATGGCCCGCCGCCTCGTGGTAGAGGCTCTTTTCGATTTCCGATTGGAGATGCTCTGCCCGGAAGCCGACGCTGAAGGGCTTGCACTCCAGCACGAGGCCGCTGTCCATCAGCATCCCGAAGGTGTCGCGGGCCGAGTGGCCCACCGCGAACACCAGCGCCTCACAGGGGAACGCACCGTCCGTGGTCTGGATGCCGACGAGCTGGCCGTCCCGCCGCTCGAAGCCGGTGAGGGCTGTGTTGAAGTGGACTTCGCCGCCTAGCGACTCGATCTCTTTTCGAATCGAAGTGATGACGCCTCGCAGCAGGTCGGTGCCGACATGGGGCTTCTGCTGCCAGGCAATTTCCTTCGGCGCGCCGTGCTCGAGGAACACTTCGGTCACGAAGCCGCAGAGCTCGTCGCCGATGCGGGTGGTGAGCTTACCGTCCGAGAAGGTTCCGGCGCCGCCCTCGCCGAACTGGATGTTGGCGTTTTCGTCCAGCTCACCGGTGGTGGAGAAATGCTCCACGGCCTTGACGCGCTCGTCCAGCGCCGGGCCGCGTTCCAGCACGATGGGCCGGTAGCCCTGACGGGCCAGCAGCAGCGCCGCAAAGAGGCCCGCCGGGCCGAGGCCGCAGACCACAGGCCGGTGCGTCAGCGGCAGAGTGCCGTTCTGCACCGAGAGATCGGTCTTGCCCCGGACGGTAACGCTGCGGGAAGCACCCGCACAGGCGGTCTCTTCCCTCTCCTCTTTCAGGGTCACGGCCACGGTGTACACCAGCTTGGGCTGGCCGTGGCGGGCGTCCACCGAGAGCCGGGCGATGCCCAGATGGCTCACCTTTCCCCGGGGGATGCGGGCGAGGCGGAGGGCTTTTTCGTAGGCCTGCGGCTCCCCGGCGGAGAGGGGCAGGCGAATATCATGGATCAGGATCATATACTCAGTTACTTTCTATCTTGCACTGCACCACATAGCTGCCCAGCGCAAAAATTTTGTCGTTGGCCGGCACATAGAGGCGGCAGGCGATGTTCTGCTGGCCGATGGCGACATAGAAGTCGTCGGCGTCGATCTCAATGACCACCTGTTCCGGATTCAGTGCTTCCAGCGAACCGGCCGGGCCGCAGAGGGTGACGTTCATCAGCCGCTCCGTCTCCACGGTCAGGGTGTAGGTGGAGGGCAGGTTGATGACCTGCACACAGCTGGCGGGCAGGTTCATGGTCTTGGTTTCCAGACGGGAGCTGTCGAAGCTGACCGTGATGCTGGAGATGTTGTCCAGCAGGCGGATGCCGCTGGGCAGCTCGATGGGCATTTCGTACACCTTATCCAGCGCAAAGGTGGAAAGGTCGATGGTACCCACCGACAGGGTGGACAGACGGTCGATCTGGGACTCCGGGCCGGCCACATTGAGGGTCTTTTTGCTCAGGGAGTAGACCAGCACCGAGGGGTCAAAGTCGCGGGGCGCGTTGATAAAGCTGACTTCCACCGGCAGGGTGGCCAGCTTATACACCTGCAGCGTGACCTCGACGCTGTCCGTTTCCAGAGTAGTATACTCAAATTCCACCTCTCCGCCGCTGCGGGTGTAAAAACGCAGGCTGGTATCCAGAGTGACGGGGCTGGTCAGCTCGCCGTTGTAGGTCACCTCGGCGGTGCAGGTCTCCACCTGGCTCAGCTCGGTGCTGGGTCCGGAGAGAGTCACCGTCTCCTTCGAGATGTCGGTGCCGTAGAGGATATAACCGTCTGCTATCTTCAGGTAATTCGTCGTCACCTGGATGGGCAGGGTCTTTTCTTCCACCACATCGAACACCACGTCCACGGTGTTGTCGCCGTCGATGGAGACGGACACACCGGTGAGCAGGGTGCTCTGGCTCCGCACCTGAAGGCGCAGGCTCTTTTCGCCGCTGTCGCGGACGCTGGACCAATCGGGGTAGACGACAAAGTCGTTGGCCGACAGGCTGCCGATGGTGTAGCCGTCGCCGGAAAGCTTCAGGTTGACCGTTTTTTCCTCTGCATTGACGATGCTCAGGCCCCGGGAAGTGTAGGCAGCCGAATCATAGGTAAAGTCCACCGGAACATTATAGATGGTGGTGGTGGTGCCGGGCTGCACGACGATGGTGACAGCCATCCACGCGATGACTGCACCCAGCAAAGAAAGCAGGAGCCGGATGCGGCGGTCGTTCAGCAGATTGCGCTTGGGGGGTACGGCAGGCTTGCCGTTGTTCTGCTCAGTGCTCATTGCTGCTCATCCTCCTCCTTGTTGTTCACCCAGTTCAGCAGGCGCTTGCCCCGGGCCTTCCAGCCCTCGGCAGCGCTCTTCTCGCTGGCGGTCTCCTTGGGTATCATCTCATCCACCAGCCGGGTGTAAAGGGTCTGACGGTCAAAGTGGCGCATGAGCACACCGTTTTTCGCCATCGAGATGATGCCTGTCTCCTCGCTGACCACGATGGCGATGGCGTCGGAGTTCTCGGCGATGCCGAGGCAGGCGCGGTGGCGGGTACCCATGTCCTTGCCCAGGTCCAGGTTGTTGGAAAGGGGCAGCACGCAGCCTGCGGCCTTGATGCGGCCATCCTCGATGATGGCTGCACCGTCGTGGAGGGGGGTACCCTCGTAGAAGATGGTACCCAGCACCTCGAGGTTGACTGCGCTGTTCACGGGCGTGCCGGTGCGAACGATCTCAGAAAGGTTGGTGTTCCGTTCCAGCACGATGAGCGCGCCGGTCTTGGTCTCCGAAAAGCGCTCTGCCGCGTCGCAGATGGCGATGATGGCGCTGCGCCACGCGCCCTTGAGGCTGGTGTCGTTGTAGCGGTTTTTATTGAAGAAGCGATAGGCCCACTGGTCGGTCTGGCCCATCCGCTCCAGCGCACGCCGTATCTCGGGCTGGAACAGCACCACCAGCGTCAGCAGACCGACTTGCAGCAGCGAGTTGAGCAGCCAGGTGACGGTGCGCATATTCAGGATGTTCGCCACCAGATAGACCGCCATGACGATGAGCGCGCCCTTGGCCAGCTGGCCGGCGCGGGTGCGGTTGACGAAGCCCAGCAGCTGGTAGATGAGGAACGCGATGATGAGGATGTCCAGCAGGTCTACCAGCTTGAAGGTCTGGAAGTTTGCTACGATAGAGTTCAGAGTCATGGGTCACATTCTCCCGTTCACACTGCTTCGATGAGGGCGACGGCGTGGGCCGCGATGCCCAGCCCCTCGCCGGTAAAGCCCAGATGCTCCTCGGTGGTGGCTTTGACGCTCACGGCGTCCACCGGCATCCCGAAAGCCTCGGCCAGCTTTGCCCGCATGGCCGGGATGTGGGGGGCCAGCTTCGGGCGCTGGCAGAGGATGGTGGCGTCGATGTTCTCGATGCGCCAGCCGTGCTCGGTCATGATTTCTGCCACACGGCGGGCCAGCATGAGGCTGTCGGCCCCGGCGTACTCTTCCGCCGTATCGGGGAAGTGCTGGCCGATGTCGCCCAGCGCCGCTGCGCCCAGCACGGCGTCCATGACCGCGTGGGCCAGCACGTCGGCGTCCGAGTGGCCCAGCAGGCCCTTTTCATACGGCACTTCCACGCCGCCCAGGATGAGCTTGCGGCCCTCCACCAGACGGTGGACGTCGTAACCATGACCAATGCGCATTTTCTTTCCTCCGTTCTCGGTCCGGGGCAGGTCCTCCCGGGTGGTTATCTTGATGTTTGCGTAGTCGCCCTGTACCAGCTCCACCGGACGGCCCGTCAGCTCGAACAGGCTGCAGTCGTCGGTGACGAGGCGGGCGCTGGCCTCGTCCAGTTCATCCAGCGCCGCCAGATAGGCGGCCCGGTCGAAGCACTGGGGCGTCTGCACCGCATATAGGGTGCTGCGGTCGGGGGTGTTCTCCACCATGCAGCCTTCCGGCACAGTCTTGCCGTTTCCGCCCTTCGCCTGCTTGATGGTGTCCTTCACCGGCACTGCCGGGGCGGCGGCACCGCAGCGGGCAGCGGCCGCTATCGTGTCGGCGATAACGCTCTGGCTCACGAAGGGCCGGGCCGCGTCGTGGACGGCCACCAGTCTGCCGTGGGCAGCGGCCACACCGCTGCGGGCGCTCTCGGCGCGGGTCGAGCCGCCCTTCACCAGCCGCACCGGCTTTTTGCAGCGGGCAGCGGCCCGCTGGGCATTCTCACTGGACGCGCCGGTCACGATCACCAGCTCGTCCACCTCCGGACACTCGTCAAAGGCCCGGACGCTCCGCTCCAAGACGGTCTCACCGCCCAGATCGAAGCTCAGTTTATCAAATCCCATCCGGGTGGAAGAACCCGCCGCCACCAGGACTGCCGTTACACGATGTTCCAATTTCTTACACCTGCCCCATTTTATTCCTGCCCCGTGCCGCACTGCACAGAGCATATTATTATTCATTGAATATTATAGCGTATCCACCCACAAACTGCAACTGCCCGCGCCCATCAAAAATGCCCCCGTGCAACACTTTTGGCGCTGTACGGAGGCATAAATTTTCTATGAAATTTCTGCGTTATGCGAGGATGGGCTCGATGGCAGCTGCCAGAGCATCCTTCTGAGCCTGAGCCTCGGCCAGGTCCTTGCCCAGAGTGGTGAAGTAGGTCTTGATCTTCGGCTCAGTGCCGGAGGGACGGACGACCACGGTAGCGCCGTTGTCCAGAGAGTAGATAAGGACGTTTGCGGCGGGCAGGCCGGTCTCTTCGGGCTTCTTGTAGTCGGTGACCTTGACCACCTTGTGGCCGGCCAGCTCGGTGAGGGGCTTGTCACGCAGCTTCTGCATGATGGAGGCCATCTTCTCCATGCCAGTCAGGCCGGGGAACTCGAAGCTGTCCACCTTGTTCAGGTAGC
>ULSQ01032095.1_pt1 | contig 12944 bp, 12 predicted proteins | sample 1956821 | NCBI WGS metagenome assembly ULSQ01 (sample SAMEA4835712, study PRJEB28245) | human gut metagenome | biome: gut microbiome; material: fecal sample | place: Denmark | collected 2008 | reverse complement strand
CGGTGACAGGGCCTGCACCGGCAATGGAGCTGAACTGGTGGGCAAACACCGTCCAGCCATTGGTGGGCACATAGTCCCGGCCATCCTCGTGGACGACTGCCGGGGTCTTGGCAGCGGGGTCGATGCCCCATTTGTTGGCCAGCCAGCGGCCGTAAAGCACATAAGCGCCAAACAGGCACACCGCTGCGATCAATACGATGACCAGCGTATTCATAGATTTCTACCTCTTTCCTTTTATCACTCTGCAACAGGTTCGGAACGATAGGCTGCCGTCCGGCAAAGTGCTTCCCCAGAGAGTAAAAAACCTTCGTCCTCAGCACATGACCGGGTTCCGGCCACGCTCCGAAGACGAAGGCTTCTGCTCCCGCCTGCCAGGGCAGGAGCAATACTCCGCGGTACCACTTCGCTTGCTGTGTTAAAACAGCCACTCTCCCACGCATGGTACACTGACCATGCTGCCCGATAACGTGGGCTGGACGGCACCATGCTACTAAGGGGCACAAAACCCGGTTCACACAGGCTGCTCGCAGGCGAGGGTCCTCTGCTCCTGACTGCTGCTTTTTCACCCGAGAAGCGGCTCGCTGAAAGAGGGTGATGCAGAAGATCATGTCCTGTTCCTTGCATTTGCTGAATGATTGTGTCCTACTTTATTCCCGTTTTCATCAATTGTCAATATTTTCGTCACAAGTTCAGAGGATACGCCAATTCAAGCCATTTTCTGGGAATAATTTTTAGGTGATTTTCTTTCATGTGTGAAGAGAATAAAACTAAACACGTCTACAATTGAAAACCATTCACTCACAGGTCTTGACTTTCACACTTTGAAGTGCTAAAGTAATAGCGTGCAGAATATCCAGCGCGGCAGCACAGTCAACTTTGCCAGCTGCCGCCGCTGTTATAATAAGGAGAAAAACAATGGCTGAAAAAAATTCCAGAAGAAACGAGACGACGGATGCGCTCTTTGATGCCATCCTCAGTCTGGAGAGCCGGGAAGAGTGCTACGCTTTTTTTGAGGATCTGTGCACTGTAAAGGAGATCTCGGATATGGCACAGCGCTTACAGGCGGCAAAGCTGCTGCTGGGCGGGGCCACCTACGAGCAGATCGTCAAGGCGGTGGAGATCAGCACCGCCACCATCAGCCGCATCAATCGCTGCATCCAGTACGGTTCCGGCGGCTACCGCGACACCATTGAGAAGGTGCGCGCACAGGCAGAAAAGCAGTAACAGCCGTACCCGCCGCGGCATAGGATAGGGCACACGACCGGAAAGGAAGGTTTTGCCCTATGATGATCGATACACCCTGTACCCGTTCTCAGTGCCCGGAAATGCCCAAGGTCAGTCTGGATCAGGCTGTCGTGGACCTGATGGAAAGCATTGCCTTGCAGGAAACGGCGCTCAGCCACATTTTGTGTGCCGAAAGCCGGAAGATGCAGAAAGCCATGGATCTGGACGGTCTGGATCTTTGCAAGCTGCTGGAGGTGAACGACTCCGCTACTAACATGGTGCACGCCGTAGCAAACCTTGAGCTGGTGCTCAAGGATAAGCTGGAGTTCATCTCCAACAACCTCTATGTCCCGGGGGACAGCAGCTGCCCATCACCTGCGCAGTAACGCTTTTGCAGAGGACGCTCTCTGCTGCAATTTGATCCGTGAAAATGCAATGCCGGGCAGCCCGCGGGCTGCCCGGCATTGTGCTGCTCCGCGCTGCCGCAAGGGAGGCTGCTGTGCAAAATACGGCGCAGTGGCCTCCCTTTTTAGGAAAATTCTGCATAAGAGACAGAAAAATCTTTTGTTGGAATTGCTGATGTATCAAATCTGTGCTATACTATTGGATGTATCACCATGAAAGCGAGGAATAAAACATTGCTGCATTATGATGCGATCCTATTTGATGTGGACGGGACGCTGATCGATTCAGCCCCCGGTATCATTCATACATTGCAAGAGGTTTTCTGCACCATGGGTGTGGATGTATCCGGCATCAACCTGCGCCGCTATCTGGGCCCGCCCCTGCGCAAAAGCTTCGGCGAGCACTTCACCGACCCGGCGCTGATCGAAAAAGCTACCGATCTTTACCGCACGAGCTACGCGGTGAAGGGCAGTCACGAGTGTGCCGTGTTTCCGGGCGTTCTGCAGATGCTGCAAACCCTGAAAGACGCGGGTTTTCTCCTGTGCACTGCCACCTCCAAGCCCACCAAGGTGGTCACCCCCATTCTGGAAGAGCAGGGGCTTGCACAGTATTTTGATTTTATCGGCGGCGCCTCTATGGACGAAAGCCGGGACACCAAGACCGAGGTCGTGCGTTATGTGCTCAGCCAGCCCGCCTTGCAGGGCAAGCGGGTGCTGATGGTGGGCGACCGTAACGATGATATGCGGGGCGCTGCTGACTGCGGTTTGGATGCTGCCGGTGTGCTGTATGGCTACGGCAGCCGGGAAGAGCTGGAACCCTTCCATCCGGTGCTGCTGGCCGAAAGCTGCACCGACCTTACCGACCGGCTGCTGGCAGCCCGGGTATGACAGGAAGTTTCATTCCTTCGGAAGGAGAATGGATAGAATATGAGAAGCAATAACCAAAAGGAGAATCAGGCACTGACCCCGATGCAGAAGCAGGCGGTGCTGGTGTGCATCGTGTGTGCACTGGCGGCGCTGCTGACCATCGGCATCACCCTTACCATGCTCAAGCGGGGCAAGAACCCGACGGAGCAGCCGGGGGATTCTTCCATTATTACCCCCGCGCCCGCCCCGGAAGGGGAGGAGGATATCTCTGACCACTATCAGATCAACGAGACCTCCAGCGCGCTGCTCACCGGGACCGCCGATGCCGGCAATGCCTATCAGGAGCAGACCCTTTTTATCGGCGATTCCAACACGGTGCGTCTGTACGCCAGCGGTCTGATCTCATTGCAGCAGTTCTGCGCAAAAGAGGGCATTGGCACCAGCGCAGCCCTGAATGAGGGCATCGTCACCTTCAAGCGGGACGATAACCGCTACACCATCGCACAGGCAGTGGCAAAAATGAAGCCCCGCCGGGTGGTCATCATGCTGGGCACCAACGACAACGGCATGAACACCGAGGACTTTATCAGCAACTACACCGCGCTGGTGCAGGCCATTCAGGCCAGCTATCCCTATACCGATATCATCGTCAACACGGTGCCGCCGGTCCCGTCCAACCACTCCAACTACCCCAACATGGATCAGACCCGTATTGATGATTTCAACATGGCGCTGCTGACCATGTGCGAGCAGCTGGGCGTCAAGTTCCTCAACTCTGCCGAGGCGCTCAAGGACGCCAACGGCTACGGCAATGTGGATTACTACCAGAGCGGGGACATCCACCTCAAGCCCGCAGGTCTGAAGGTGCTGCTGAAGTATCTGCGTACCCACGCCTATGAGACCGAGGATCGCCGCCCGGACACCAATAACATCCCCACCCGCGCCGAGTATACCGCTAACCCCAGCTCTGCCGTGGAAGCACCCAGCAGTTCGGAGGAAGTCTCCTCCTCGGCTGTTGAGGAAAAAACGGAGTATCAGGCCGGTTACCGTGTGGATAAAACCGGCGGCGGCACCCTGACCTGCGGCAATGAGAGCGGCAAGTCCCTTACCGTCAAGGTGACCAGCGCCGCCCAGACTGTTACCGTGACCGCTGTGCCGGAGGACGGCTATGTGTTCGTCAAGTGGAGCGACGGCGTAACTAAGCGCACCCGCACCGATACCAATTTTGACCAGAACGTGGATGTGACAGCTGTGTTTGCGGCAGCCTCTATCCAGATCAGCAGCAGCGGCAAGGCTGCGCTGGGGGATTCCTACACCTTCAAAGCTACCCTCAAGGGCAAGTATCTGGATACTTCCAGCATCCGCTGGTATGTCAATGGCAGTGAGGTGACACAGGCTGCCGGCAAGACCACTGTAAAGGGCGAGGTAGACCCCTCTATGCTGGGCGGCAACTTCCGGGTGTACGCCACCGCCAGCTATAATGACTGCACTGTGACCAGCAACAAGCTGGAACTTTCGGTCAGCGGTGCACCGTCCAGCTCGTCCAGCAGTTCCAGTGCATCCTCTAAGGAGGATAAGCCTGCCTCTTCCAAGGAAGAAACGTCTGCCTCCTCTAAGGAGGACAAACCGGCCTCTTCCAAGGAGGAGAAGCCCGCTTCTTCCTCCTCGAACGGTACTTCTGAAAGCACCGGCAGCTCCTCCAAGGTAGAGAAGCCCGCCTCCTCTGCGGCTTCTTCTAAGGAAGAAAAGCCCACTTCTTCTTCGCAGAGCAGCTCCTCCTCCAAGGTGGAAAAACCTGCTTCTTCTAAGCAGGAGCACACGGCTTCCTCCAAGGAAGATGAACCGGCAACCTCTAAAGAGGAAAAGCCCGCGTCCTCCAAGACCGAAGTCAGCGCCAGCAAGGAAGTCGCTAACTAAGGGCACACTCCGCGCCCGCGCCGCATAGGCTGGCGTGAGAGGAAGGTGGAGCCCTATGTACTGGCAAGAAATGCGCACACCCTCCCTGCCCGGGGAGAACGACGTGACCAACGGCAGCGTGGATTACTACGATACCGACTGGGAAAATGTGGATAACAGCGCATTGGAGGAAGAAATGCAGAAATGCGGTCTGACGCCCTGCGAGGGAAAGATGCTGTGCCCGGACAATACCCCGGCACAAACAGACCTGTCTGCGTATGAAATCGTTTCTGAATAACGAGAAGCCAGCTCTGCCGGGGGTGGGGCTGGCTTCTCCCTGTTGATACACAAGTGGGAAATGCTGAAAAGAAAGTGAGATACTATGGCAAAATATTATTGCATCCTGTTCGATGCGGACAATACGCTGCTCAACTTTGATGCAGCCGAAAACAAGGCGCTGGCCGAAACGCTGGTAAACTACGGTATCGAGCCGGATGCTGAGACCGTGCAGACCTACCGCACCATCAACGAGGAACTGTGGCGGCAGCTGGAAAAAGGCCAGATCCGCCGCGAGAAGCTGTTCGGCGAGCGGTTCAGCCGCTTTTTAAAAGCCATCAATGCCGCCGGCGACGGTGTGGAGATGAACCGCTTCTATCTGGAGCAGCTGTCCACCCACCCGGATCTGATGAGCCCGGGGGTGCTGGACGTGCTGCGCGAGCTTTCGGAGGTGGCAACGCTGGCCATCGTCAGCAACGGCGCGCAGAAGGTGCAGACCCGCCGTCTGGCAGAAAGCGGCGTGATGAACTTTATGGAGGACGTGTTCATCTCTGAGAAAATGGGCTGCGAAAAGCCCAATGCCCGCATTTTTGATGCCGCCCTGCGCGCGCTGGGTGTGGAGAACCGGGAGCACGTTCTGATGGTGGGCGACAGCCTGCCCAGCGATATTCAGGGCGGCAGCAACGCCGGGCTGGATACCTGCTGGTACAACCCCAACCACGTCGAGAACCCCGGCAAGGTGATCCCTACCTACGAGATCGCCAGTCTGGAAGAGCTGTATCCGCTGGTGATGGAGCAGGAGGAACTGGCCAACGTTGGCCTGAAGAACCGCCGCCACCAGTGCTGAAACCTATGGTGTAACTGAAAAGAACGGATAACGGATCAAAACTATGCTGATACATTTAGAAAAACTGGGTAAGACCTTTGGCGAAAAAGTGGTGCTGCACGATGTGACCGCCAGTGTCGAGCGGGAAGACCGCATCGGCATCGTGGGACAAAACGGTGCGGGCAAGACCACTCTGCTCAAGATCCTTACCGGCGAATATCAGGACTACGAGGGCGAGTTCAGCGTGACCCATGGGGTGACGCTGGGCTATCTGGAGCAGAACGCAAAGCTGGATGCTACGCTGGATATCTACGGCGAGATGCGCGCCACCTTTGCCCCGGTGCTGGATGCCATGGCGCAGATGCAGATCTTGGAGCGCCGCATGGCTGCCCAGCCGGACAACGCCGACCTGCTGGCACAGCACGATGCTTTGCAGAATATTGTGGACGCCGCCGATGGCTACAACATGGACGTGAACATCAAAAAGGTGCTGTCCGGCATGGGCTTTGCGCAGGATACATGGCAAAAGAACATTGCGGTGCTCTCCGGCGGCGAGCTGACGCGGCTGCGTCTGGCAAAGCTGCTGCTGGAAAAACCGGATGTCCTCATTCTGGACGAGCCCACCAACCACTTGGACTTTGCCACCATGGAATGGCTGGAAAACTATCTCAAGGGCTACTCCGGTGCGGTGCTGGTGGTCAGCCACGACCGCTATTTTCTCGATAACGTCTGTACAAAGATCTGGGAGGTATCCTTCCAGACCATGTCCACCTACAAGGGCAACTTCTCGGCCTACCTGCCCCAGAAGGAAGCCGCCGATGCTCTGCGCCAGAAGCAGCACGATGCCGACGTAGCACTGGCTGAAAAGCTGCAGGACTATGTAGACCGCAACCTTGTGCGCGCCTCCACTACCAAAATGGCGCAGAGCCGCCGCAAGCAGCTGGAAAAGCTGGAGATCACCGAGGCACCCAAGGACGAGACGAACCAGCTGAAATTTCGCTTTGAATATGACGTAGAGCCGTGGAATGAGCTGGTGATGCTGAAAAACCTCAGCATCAAGATCGGGGAGCGCACCCTGCTGGAACCCTTTACCTATACGGTCTGCCGCGGGCAGCGTCTTATCATTGCCGGCCCCAACGGTGCAGGCAAATCCACCCTGATGCAGGTGCTGGACGGCAAGCGCCGTCCTTCCGGCGGTATGGTGCGGCTGGGCACCGGTGCACGGCCCAGCATCTTTGCTCAGCAGCAGAACCGTCTGGGTCAGGGCCGGGTCATCGATGTGATCTGGAACAAGTACCCCCGCATGACCGAGCTGGAGGTGCGCAGCCACCTTGCAAAGCTGGGCTTCCGGGGCGATACGGTGTTCAAGCCCTGCGAAGCATTGTCCGGCGGCGAGCTGGCGCGTCTGCGCTTTGCGGAGATCGTGCTGGAACGGCCGAATCTGCTGTTTCTGGACGAGCCCACCAACCACCTGGACATCTACACCCGCGAGAACCTGACCGAAGCGCTGATGGCCTACACCGGCACCCTGCTGCTGGTCACCCATGACCGTCACCTGATGAACAGTCTGGCCTGTCCCATCCTCTACCTTGAGGACGGCAAGGCAGTGCTCTACCCCAGCTACGATGCCCTGATGGGTCGTGCCGCCCCGGTGCAGGCTGCCCAGAAGGCTGCCGAGCCCGCCAAGACCGGCTACGGCAAGGAGCAGCGCCGCCGCCGCGCCGAGCTGCGCGCCAAGATCAAGGCCTGCGAGGACGAGATGGAGGCCTGCGGTGCACGCGAGGTGGAGCTGGACAACGAGATCAACTCCCCGGAGGTATATAACGACCCCGACCTGCTGCGCCAGAAAAGCGATGAACTGAGCGACCTGCGCTTCCATCAGGAGGAACTTTTTGCCGCATGGGAAGCCGCCATGGAAGAACAGGAAGCCTACGAGCAGACGCAGCAGCCCGAAGAATAAAGGAGCGTATCCTCTATGCCTAAAAATCACCGCAACTATCAAAAAACACGGCACATCGCCTTGTCTGGTTTGCTGTTTGCACTGGCTATGGCGCTTTCCTTCATCGAGGGTACGCTGGTCATCCCCGGGCTTTTGCCGGGCATGAAGCTGGGTCTTGCCAACATCGTGGTCATGTACGCGTTGTTCTTCATGGGTCCCCGGCAGGCACTGGTGCTGGATGTGCTCAAGGCGCTGTTCGTCTTTCTGGTGTCCGGCTTCACGGCGGGCTTCCTCTCGCTGTGCGGCGGACTTTTGTCCCTTGCGGTGATGTGGGTGCTGTATTATCTTTTGCCAGTGCGCCCTACATGGTTCATCCTGTCGGTCTGCGGCGCACTGGCACATAACGTGGGGCAGCTGCTGGGCGCGGGGGTCATCATCTCCTCGTCCTTGTCGCTGTACTACGCGCCGGTCATGCTGGTGCTGGGGCTTGTCATGGGTGCGCTCACCTCGGTCACCCTGCGGGCGCTGCTGCCTGCGCTGGGCAAAATGGGCTTCAACACCCACGAAAACCGCCCCGAATGACCGACCATTCCGGCAGGGCAGTTGCATTTTGGCCGGAAATCTGTATAATAAGGAAACAACTGTATTTTTATCAAAAAGACCCCAAAAGATAGAGCTGCCGCAGCATGGGAACTTGAGCGGCAGTCGGGAGGTGTTTGTATATGTCTGAAAAAGTTACCATCAAGGTCGAGCGGAAGGAACTCCATCTGCCCACCATCGCACTGCGCGGGCTGGTGGTGTTCCCCAACAACCTTGTTCATTTTGAAGTCGGGCGGGAAAAGAGCATTGCCGCTGTGGAGTGGGCTATGGCCAACAACTCCAACGTATTTCTGGTTGCCCAGAAGGAGATGGAAACCAGCGAGCCCACCCAGCAGGACCTGTACACCTACGGCGTAGTGGCCGAGGTCAAGCAGGTGCTGCGCGTGTCGGACGAGCTGGTCAAGGTGCTGGTGGAGGGCAAGTATCGCGCCAAGCTGACCGAGCTGGATACCACCGGCGATTTTCTGCTGTCTGCCGTGCGCTCCGCTCCGGTGCGCGCCGCAAAGCCCGAAGAAGCTGTGGAGACCGAGGCGCTGCTCCGCGCCCTCAAGACCGGCTTTGACGAGTATCTGGGCATGAACCCGCGCCTTGCCAAGGACGTGGTGTTCACCATCGTTTCCAGCGATGACCCCATGTTCCTCACCGAGTATATGCCGGCAAACCTCTTGTTCCGCTACGAGGACAAGCAGGCCGTGATGAACGAGAACACCCTCAACGGCCGCTTGCAGCGCCTTGTGGAGATGCTGCGCCGCGAATGTCAGGTGATGAAGATCGAAAAGGAGATCGCGGAAAAGGTCAACGAGTCCATGGACAAGAACCAGCGCGATTACTACCTGCACGAGCAGCTGCACATCATCAACGATGAGCTGGGCGAGGGGGACGATACCCACGCCGAGGCCGATGATTACCGCCGCAAGATCCGGGAGCTTCACCTTGCCGAGGACAGCGAGAAAAAACTGCTCAAGGAGGTAGACCGCCTGTCCCGGATGCAGGGCAGCAATCAGGAAGCCACGGTCATCCGTACCTATCTGGATACCTGTCTGGATCTGCCGTGGAACACCATGACCGTGGATGATCTGGATATCCACCGCGCCCAGCAGATTTTGGATCGGGACCACTACGGCCTGAAAAAGGTCAAGGACCGCATTCTGGAAACGCTGGCCGTGCGCAAGCTTGCACCGGACGTGAAGGCACAGATCATCTGCTTGGTCGGCCCTCCGGGCGTTGGCAAGACCAGTATTGCGCGTTCCATCGCCGAAAGCCTTGGCCGTAAGTATGTGCGCATCAGCCTGGGCGGCGTGCGGGATGAAGCCGAGATCCGCGGCCACCGCCGCACCTACATCGGTGCTATGCCCGGCAAGATCATCAGCGCCATGATTACCGCCAAGTCCTCCAACCCCCTGATGCTGCTGGATGAGATCGACAAGCTGGCAGGGGACTTCCGGGGCGACCCGGCGGCGGCTCTGCTGGAAGCGCTGGACCCGGAGCAGAACAGCACCTTCAACGATCATTTCATTGATATCCCGTTTGACCTGAGCCATGTGCTCTTTATTACCACTGCGAACGACTTGGGCAGCATCCCCGGCCCGCTGCGGGACCGCATGGACGTCATCGAGCTGCCCAGCTACACCCGCGTGGAAAAGTATAACATTGCCCGCAAGCATTTGCTGCCCAAGCAGCTTAAGGCCTGCGGCCTGACCGGCAAGGTCACCATGAACCAGAGCGCACTCTACGGCATCATCGACGGCTACACCCGCGAGGCCGGTGTGCGTAATCTGGAGCGTACCATCACCAGCGTGCTGCGCAAGTGCGCCCGCAAGATCGCTGCCGGCGAGGTGGAGAGCGTAGCTGTTACCGCTACCATGCTGGAGGAGCTGCTGGGTCCCCGCATCGTCAAGCCGGACTTCCTCAACCGCACCAACGCCGTGGGCATCGCCAACGGTCTGGCATGGACCAGCGTAGGCGGCGAGACCCTGCCCATCGAGGTGCAGGTCATAGATAACGGCACCGGCAAGATCACCGTTACTGGCTCTCTGGGTGATGTGATGAAGGAGAGCGCACAGCTGGCAGTCACTTGGGTGCGCGTCCACGCCGAGGAATACGGCATCGACCCCGAGCGGTTGAAAAAGTGCGATCTGCACATCCACGCCCCCGAGGGCGCTGTGCCCAAGGACGGCCCTTCTGCGGGCGTCACCCTGACCACGGCTCTGGTGTCCTGCCTGTCCGGCGTACCGGTGCGTGGCGATGTGGCCATGACCGGCGAGATCACCCTGCACGGCAATGTGCTGCCTATTGGCGGTCTGCGGGAAAAGAGCATGGCTGCCTACCGTGAGGGTATGAAGACCGTGCTCATCCCCAAGGATAACGAGCCTGATCTGTATGACGTGGACGAGGAGGTCAAGAAGAACCTGACCTTCCTGCCCATGCAGAACCTTTCGCAGGTGCTGGCCGCTGCCCTGCTCAAGCCGAAGGCAGCAAAGAGCACCGCAGGCCGTCCCCGCACCAAAAAGTCCAAGGCAGGGGAGAGCCGCATCCCCGCCGCGCCTGAGAAGAACCAGCCGGGCGCTGTCTGCTGAAAAACAGAAAGGAACACGCCATGATCTTCAATAAAGCTGATTTTATTGCCAGCTATGGCATTTCCAGCCAGCTGCCCGAGAGTGACCGCCCGGAGCTGAGCTTTTCGGGGCGCTCCAACGTGGGCAAATCCAGCCTCATCAACAAGCTGTGCAGCCGCAAAAATCTGGCGCGCGTGTCCAGTACGCCGGGCAAAACAGCTACCATCAACTTCTATTCGGTGGATAATTGCTACTTTGTGGATCTGCCGGGCTACGGCTATGCCAAGGTGAGCAACGCCGACCGCGAGCGCTGGGACGACCTCATTAACAGCTACTTCGAGGCGCCCCGCCACCACACCCTGCTGGTGCAGCTGCTGGACAGCCGCCACGCACCCAGCGCGGACGATTTGCAGATGCTGCGCTATCTGCACTACCACCGCATCCCCTATGTGGTGGCGTTGACCAAGGCGGATAAACTGAAAAAGAGCCAGCTTGCCAAAACGCAGGAGGACTTTGAAAACATCTGCCGCCCCTACGGCTGCCAGAAAGTGGTGCTGACCAGCGGCGAAAACGGCTACGGCATCCCGGAGCTGCAGGCGGTGCTCAACGCCGCAGTGGCTGCGGAAAACGAGGAAGCGGAGTAACGCCATGGCTTACAACGAATTTGCCTATTTTTACGATGAATTCAACGGCGAGGCAGACTACGACGCCCTGTACAGCCAGATCCATGCAAAGCTGGAAGCCCACGGCATCCATGACGGCATTGTGGCCGACCTTGGCTGCGGCACCGGGGAACTGACCCTGATGCTGACGCAGGCGGGCTACGATATGATCGGCATCGACCAGTCGGAGGAGATGCTCTGCGTGGTGCGGGATAAGGCCGAGCAGCTGGGACTTTCCGGTCGTTTGCTGCTGCTCCGGCAGGACCTGCTCAAGCTGGATCTTTACGGCACCATCCGGGCAGCAGTATCCACCTTTGACACCTTCAACCACATCCCGGATCTGGATACCGCCATTGCCAATGCGGGTTTTTTTATGGAAAAAGGCGGCGTGTTCCTGTTTGATATGAACACCCCCTATAAGCATCAGAAGGTTCTGGGCGATAACGCATTTACCTTTGAGGAAGAGGATGCCTCCTGCGTGTGGCGCAACCACTATAACGCCGCCGACCGCAAGGTGGAGATCACGGTGGACATTGATTATCACGAGACCGGCGAGCATTTCCACGAGGAATTCTGCGAGTATACCTATGATCTGGATACTATTCGTGCATCGCTGGAAAAGCACGGCTTTGCGCTGGAAAGCGTCTGCGACGGCGAAACTTTCGGCCCGCTGACCGAGGAAAGCCAGCGCTACTTCTTCTGCGCAACAAAACAGTATACACAACTGGAGGAATAACCTATGGCAAACCTGATCCGCGGCCTGTCCGAGAACGGCGGTGTCGTGTTCTGTGGTGTGGATTCCACCGAGATCGTCCGTAAAGCGGAAAAGCTTCACACCACAAGTGCCACCTGCAGCGCGGCACTGGGCCGTCTGCTCACCGGTGCTACCTTGATGGGCTCCATGCTCAAGGATGACCGCGACCGCATCACCCTGCGTGTGGCGGGTGGCGGCCCTGCGGGCGTGCTCATTGCCTGCACCGACGGTACCGGCAACGTGAAGGGCTGCATTGATAACCCCTTGGTGGAGCTGCCCGCCAAAGCCAACGGCCACTTGGACGTGGGCACTGCTGTGGGCAAGGACGGCGTGCTGACCGTTATCCGGGACAACCGCCTGCAAAAGGAGCCCACAGTCGGGCAGGTGCCGCTGGTATCCGGTGAAATTGCCGAGGATCTGACCAGTTACTACGCCTACAGCGAACAGGTGCCTACCGTGATGGCGCTGGGCGTGCTGGTGGACAAAGACTTGTCCATCCTCTGCGCCGGTGGCTTTATGGTGCAGCTGCTGCCCGGCGCTACTGATGCCGAAATCGACCAGCTGGAAAAGAACATCAACGCCATGTCCTCTGTCACCGAGCTGCTCCATGCGGGCAAGACCCCCGAGGACATGATGCAGCTGGCACTGGCCGGCTTTACCCCCAACGTGCTGGACGAGCGCACGGTTCAGTACCAGTGCGATTGCAGCGCCGAGCGCACCAAGGAGATGCTGCTTAGCCTTGGCCGTGCAGAGCTTGTGCGTATGCGGGACGAGGACCCCAACTGTGAGGTGGTGTGCCACTTCTGCCACAGCAAGTACCAGTACGACCTGAACACTCTGCTTGCCGAGTACGATGCACAGGCCGCTGAAGCCGAACATCCCGTGCAATAAAAAAATCCGCTTTTCAAAAGGCGGCTGCGCAGTTGTGTGCAGCCGCCTTT
>ULSQ01042215.1_pt1 | contig 13108 bp, 9 predicted proteins | sample 1956821 | NCBI WGS metagenome assembly ULSQ01 (sample SAMEA4835712, study PRJEB28245) | human gut metagenome | biome: gut microbiome; material: fecal sample | place: Denmark | collected 2008 | reverse complement strand
CTCTTCTCGCGTTCGAGCAGTTGCAGACCCATGTAAGCCGCACCGAGGTCGCCCGTTACGCAGATAAGGTCGGTGTCCTTTGCTCCGTTGCGGTAGACAATGTCCTCCTTGCGAGCCTCACCGATGCAGGTGATGCTGATGGCGAGTCCGGTGTACGACGATGTGGTGTCGCCACCAACGATGTCGACGCCCCACTTGTCGCAAGCCATGCGCAGTCCGCTATAGAACTCCTCCATGTCCTCCACCTTGAAGCGTTTGCTCAGCGCGATGCTCACGGTGAGCTGTCGCGGTGTGCCGTTCATGGCGAAGATGTCGCTGATGTTCACCATCGCCGACTTGTATCCGAGATGCTGCAGGTCGATGTATGTGAGGTCAAAGTGTACGCCCTCCATGAGCATGTCTGTAGTTACGAGCACTTCAGAGTCGGGGTAGTGGAGCACGGCGCAGTCGTCGCCCACGCCCTTAACGGTCGATTCGTTCTTTATTTTTATGTTGTCGGTGAGATGGTGGATAAGGCCAAACTCACCGAGTTTAGAAATGTCGGTCATATATAATTAATGTATACTGTTAAGCTCGACGAATCATCTCGCGCATGATTTCGGTCATGAGCGGCTGTGCGTTGTTGGCAGCCACCTGCACCTCCTCGTGCGATACCTCAACAGGAGTGTCCTCCAGTCCGAGGTCGGTGATGATAGAGATGCCGAATGTGCGGATGCCGCAGTGGTGAGCCACGATTACCTCAGGCACGGTGCTCATGCCTACGGCGTCGCCGCCGAGACGGTGGTACATCTTGTACTCAGCCGGAGTCTCGAATGTCGGACCCTGCACGCCTACGTATACGCCGTGCATCACGCGGATGCCCTTCTCTTCGGCAATCTGGTCAGCCTCCTTGATGAGAGCGTGGTCGTAAGTCTCGTGCATATCCGGGAAGCGCGGACCGGTCGGGAAGTTCTTGCCGCGCAGCGGGTGCTCCGGGAAGAAGTTGATGTGGTCGGTGATGATCATCAGGTCGCCGATCTTGAACTCAGGGTTCATGCCGCCCGAAGCGTTGCTTACGAAGAGGGTCTTGATGCCCAGTTCGTACATCACGCGGATAGGGAACGTAACGTCCTTCATCGAGTAGCCCTCGTAGTAGTGGAAGCGTCCCTGCATCGCCATGATGTCCTTGCCGCCGAGCTTGCCGAAGATGAGCTTGCCAGAGTGGCCCTCAACGGTAGATATGGGGAAGTTAGGGATGTCTGAATATGAGAACTCGTAGCTGTCTGTGATTTCAGTTGCGAGCTGTCCGAGACCTGTGCCAAGGATAATGGCAGTTTCAGGCTTTGTGGTCATTCTTTCTTTTAACCAAGATGCTGTTTCTTGAATTTTTTCGTACATAGCTTATTATTTTATTGTTGAATTCTTCCTCCCCTCCGAGCATGAATTGTATGCGAATCGGTAGGGCATAGATATTTGATTTTGTTTCTTTTGACAGTCCTTCCAGGTGCTCAAGTCGTGTAGCGTCCTTCTCTGTTGTGACGATAATCTTCGGCTTGGGCATAGCGGCGAACGTGCTGTTGATGCGTTCTACGTCTTCTGCGGTGAACTGATGGTGGTCGCCGAAGGTGAGTGGCGTGATGCGCTTCGTCACCGTCTGCAGGTCTACCATCATCTGCTCTGGTGAGGCGATGCCCGTGAGCAACAGAATATTAGTGTTCTTCGGCAGCGAGTTGAGCGAGATACGCTCGTTTGAGAACAGCGCCTTCAGGGCGTTGTAGCGCAGCGTCGTGAAGTAAAGCTCCTGGTAAGGATAGAGGTTGAGCGCACGCTTCAGCACGCGGAACTCCATCGGTTTCAGGTCCTTCGGACACTTCGTTATAATCACTATGTCGGCTCTCGACGTGCCTTCCTTAGGTTCGCGCATGCGTCCTGCAGGCAGCAGCTTGTCGTAGATTATCAGTCGGTGATAGTCGATGAGCAGAATGTTTATGCCCGGTTTCACGTAGCGGTGCTGGTATGCGTCGTCGAGCAGAATGGCGTCCACATCCTTTGTGGCTTCGTCAGTAGTGAGTCGGTCGATGCCGTGGCAGCGGTTCTTGTCTACCGCCACATAGATGTCCTTGTATTTGCTCTTCATCTGGAACGGCTCGTCGCCAATTTCGGGCATTGTGGTGCCCTTGTCGGCGAGCAGATAGCCGCTGCTCTTGCGCTTGTATCCGCGCGAGAGCACAGCCACGCGAAACTTCTCATGCAGCAGATTGATGAGATATTCCACGTGTGGAGTCTTGCCCGAGCCGCCCACCGTTATGTTGCCCACAGATATTACGGGTATGTCGAAGCTGCGGCTCTTCTTCAGTCCGATATCGAACATCCAATTGCGCAGTCGCACTCCCAATCCGTAGAGCCAGCTAAGCGGTAGCAGCCACTCGTTGATTTTTATAAAGTCGCCTTCTGTTCTCACATTTATTATAATTAAACGCTCCGTGCTGTCCTTTATATATTCCGTGCAGTCCTTTATATATTCCGTGCAGTCCTTTATATATTCGGATTAATAAGAGTAAGTTAAAGTATTGTCACCACATCACCATCTCACCACATCACCATCTCACCACACCATCTCATTACTTGATGCTGATGGCATACGGTATGCGTGCCTGGATAGCCTCGCGCTTGTCGATAGAGCGCAGCATGGTGAACGGCTGGTAGAAGTCGCCGAGCGTCTGTCTGAGCTGTTCGTCAAGATAAGTTCCCGACGATGACATCGAGTTGAGCAGGTTGTCCATCCACGAAGCCGCTGCAGGATAGTCGCTTGTATAGTAGTCCTTCAGCTTTGCGAGCTCTGCAGCCTTCTTCACGGCGTCGTCGATGCCGCCCAGCTGGTCTACGAGCTTTATGTTGAGCGCGTCGGTAGCGAGCCAAACGCGTCCCTGTGCTATCTTCTCCACGCTTTCTACCGGCAGACGTCTGCCATCAGCCACACGCTGGCGGAACAGACTGTATCCACGGTTGACGCTTGCCTGCAGCATAGCCTTCTCTTCGGCGTTGAACGGGCGTGCCATGAGGTTGCCGAATGTAGAGTTGCGGTTGGTCTTCACCTCGTCGAAGCGCACGCCGAGTTTTGTTGTGACGAGTCCGCTGAGGTCGGGTATCACGGCGAAGATACCGATGCTGCCCGTCAGCGTGTTCGGCTGAGCCACGATCCACGACGCCGGAGCCGACATATAGTAAGCACCCGACGCAGCATAGTCGCCCATCGACACCACTACCGGTTTCACCTTGCGCAGCTCGCTCATCTGGTGCCACATCTGCTCCGAAGCGTAAGCGTCGCCGCCGCCCGAGTTGATGCGCACAACCACCGCCTTCACGTCGTCGTCGTTCATAAGGTCCTCAAGGTCTTTGCACACCTTGCGACTTGCTATATAGTTGTTGTTGCCGAACATCGTAGCAGCCTTTGGGTCCTGCACGATGTCGCCCTCTGCATAGTAGACGGCAATCTCGCTGCCTTCTACCTTCTCGTCCTTCACGTTGAGCATGTCGTTGAGAGTGAGCTGCGCAATGTCGTCGTCCTTCTCGAGCTTCATCATCTTCTTCACGGCGTCCTTCACCTGGTCGCCGTACATCATGCCGTCAACCATCTTTGCCTTCACGAGCGTCTCTGTAGCCTGCAGCGCGAGGTACGAGTCGGCGTAGCTGTTGAGCGAGTCGACGCTAATGCCGCGGCTCTTCGATACGGCGTCGCATACGTTGCGCCATGTGCCGTCGATGAATGTCTTTGTCTGCAAGCGGTTGGCGTCGCTCATCTTCTCCTCGGTGAAGGTCTCCGTCGCACTCTTGAATGTGCCTACCTTAACAACCTCCCACTTCACGCCGAACTTCGCCATGAAGTCCTTGTAGAACATGGTCTGCGCACCGATGCCGTGCCAGTCGACGATGCCCTTCGGGTTGATGTACACCTTATCGGCTACCGACGCCACGTAGTAAGCGCCCTGCGTGTAGAAGTCGCCGTAAGCCACAATCCACTTACCGCTCTTGCGGAATTCGGCGAGTGCATTACGTATCTCCTGCAGCGTAGCGTAGTTGGCTGCAAGTGCGCCCGCTTCTATGTATATGCCTTTTATGTCGTCGTTAGCCTTAGCCTTCTTGATAGACGAGAGAATGTCGTTCAGTCCGCTGTTCAGCGAGTTGTCGCCTGTGAACATGCTGAGCGGGTTCTCCGATCCCTGCTCGCTGATTGTTCCCGAAAGATTGAGCACGAACACCGAGTTCTTCTCCACGTTCTGTGCGGCGTTGCCCGACGCTATCATGCCGATGATGCTCATCATACCGATAACGCCCATCACGATGAAGAATCCGAACATACCGACCATCGTGGCAAGCACGTTTTTGATGAAGTCTTTCATAAGTTTTTCTTTTTTTAGAGTATAACGTATTATTTGCAAATTTAGTCAAAAAACTTGAATTGTAAGACTGTTTGACGGAAAAACACTAACTTTGCAGTAGTTTTAAACAAAAATGACACATTGTTAGATTTATGCAGAACAAAAACTACATACTTCCTGCCGAGTGGCACCGTCAGTCATGCGTGCAACTCACATGGCCTCACGAGGATACCGACTGGCTTCCGTATCTCGACGACATCACCGAAACTTTCGTGCAGATAGCCAAGGCTGTGGCTCATTACGAGCCGCTTGTCATCGCCGCAAAGCATCCAGACGCGGTGCGTGCAGAGCTTGAGGAGAGTCTTTCAGACGAGGAGATGGAGAACGTGCGCATCTACGAGTGCGACAACAACGACACTTGGGCTCGCGACCATGCCTTCATCACGCTCATCCCCACAGCAGAAGGCAGCGGCAAGAATGCCGTAGCCTCCTGCCGCCTTCTCGACTTTCGTTTCAACGGATGGGGCGAGAAGTTCGCTGCCGACAAGGATAATCTTATCAACCGCACGCTGTTCGGTGACGGTGTGTTCGCTGGCGAGCGTGTCGACTACGACGACTTTGTGCTCGAAGGTGGTTCTATCGAGAGCGACGGACGCGGCACGGTGCTCACCACGAGCGTATGCCTTATGGCGCCCAACCGCAACCAGTCCATGTCGCAGGCAGAGGTAGAGCAGGTGTTGAAGGAGCGACTCTGCGCCCGCAAGATAGTATGGTTCGACCACGGACAGCTCATCGGCGACGACACCGACGGACATATCGACACCATCGTGCGCCTCTGTCCTGACAATACGCTACTTTATGTGGGTTGCGACGACGAGAGCGACCCGCAGTATGCCGACCTGCACGCTCTTGAGCAGCAACTGAAGGCGGCCACCGACGCCGATGGCAAGCCCTATCGTCTGCTGCGTCTGCCTATGCCCGACGCGCTCTACGACGACGGCGACCGTCTACCGGCTACCTACGCCAACTTCCTTATCATCAACGGCGCTGTCATCGTGCCTACTTACGCACAGGAGGAGAACGACGCCCGTGCTTTGTCTCTCGTGGCTGAGGCTTTCCCCGGCTACGACATCATCGGCATCGACTCGCGCACTATCGTTCGTCAGCACGGATCTATCCATTGTCTCACAATGCAGTATCCTGCCGAGTGTCAGTTGGCGAAATAAACGGTTTGCGCAATGGCTATAGTAAAAATTGATTCGCTTGACTTCCCCGGTGTTGAGCTTTTCTCGAGTCTCACGGAGAAGCAGCTGCGCCACAGCTACGAAAAGGGTAGTGGTGTGTTCATCGTGGAGAGTCCGAAGGTCATCGATCGTGCGTTGATTGAGGGCTACGAGCCCTTGGCTTTGCTTTGCGAGCAGCGTCATGTAGTGGGTGATGCGGCAGAGATAATCAGCCGATGTGGCGACATACCGGTCTATACGGGCAGTCGCGAACTGCTTGCCTCGCTCACCGGCTACGTGCTTACGCGCGGCGTGCTCTGCGCTATGCGTCGCCCTGCGGAGCTAAGCGTCGAGGAGGTGTGCCGCGGTGCGCGCCGTGTGGTGGTCATCGACGGTGTTGTCGACGCCACCAATGTTGGAGCTATGTTCCGCTCGGCTGCCGCTCTTGGCATCGACGCCGTGCTTATGACGCGCACTTCCTGCGACCCGCTCAACCGCCGTGCGGTGAGGGTGTCAATGGGTGCGGTGTTCTCTATTCCTTGGACGTGGATAGACGGTCCGGTCAGCGACCTGAACCGATATGGCTTCCGCACCGCTGCGATGGCTCTCACCGACAATTCGGTGTCTATCGACGATGCTGCGCTGCTCGCCGAGCCTCGTCTTGCTATCGTCATGGGCAACGAGGGCGACGGACTGCCTGCCGCTACTATCGCTGCCGCCGACTATGTGGTGCGCATACCGATGGCGCGCAGCATCGACTCGCTCAATGTTGCCGCAGCTGCTGCCGTGGCTTTCTGGCAGTTGAGATGAGGCTTTTTAACCGAAAATGGCTAACTTTGCAACAAAATAAATACGTAGAAAGATTATGAAACACTTGAAAATAGGATATCTTCAGCAGCACAACGTGGCTGACGTGAAGACAAACATGCAGCGTCTTGCCGACGGCGTGCGCGACCTCGCAAAGCGTGGCGCAGAACTTGTTGTGCTGCAGGAACTGCACAACTCGCTCTACTTCTGTCAGGTGGAGGATGTAGACAACTTCGACCTTGCGGAGCCTATCCCCGGTCCGTCTACCGACTTCTACGGCGCATTGGCACGCGAGTGCAACGTGGTTATCGTCACATCGCTCTTCGAGCGCCGTGCTCCGGGTCTGTATCACAACACGGCTGTCGTCATGGAGCGCGACGGCTCTATTGCTGGCAAGTATCGCAAGATGCACATCCCCGATGACCCTGCCTACTACGAGAAGTTCTATTTCACACCGGGCGACCTCGGCTTCCGTCCGATTCAGACCAGCGTGGGCAAGCTCGGCGTGCTCGTATGCTGGGACCAGTGGTACCCAGAGGCAGCACGACTGATGGCTCTGCAGGGCGCCGAACTGCTCATCTATCCTACTGCTATCGGCTATGCAGCGTCTGACACCGAGGACGAGCAGCAGCGTCAGCGCGAGGCGTGGACAATCGTGCAGCGCGGTCATGCCGTAGCCAACGGACTCCCCGTAGTGTCGGTCAACCGCGTAGGCTTCGAGCCCGACCCGAGCAAGCAGACACCGGGCATCGAGTTCTGGGGTTCGTCAATGGTTGTGGGTCCGCAGGGCGAGATGCTCTATCGCTCGGCTCCCGACGCTGAGGACAGCGTGATCGTGGAGGTAGACCTTGCGCACAGCGAGGACGTGCGCCGCTGGTGGCCCTTCCTGCGCGATCGCCGCATCGACATGTACGGCGAGATAACAAAGCGATTTATCGACTAATAATTCTCGATTGCCGTTTTTATCTACCATATCTTTCAGCTATGGGCGTCGTGCAATCGTAATATGTTGAAGACCAAACATAAACGAATATAAAGATGGCTGGAAGATAGTCCGCAAAACGAGCGTATCTTCCAGCCATCTTCCATCTTTTTCTCGGTATCTACCAGCCCGAGGCTTTATTTTCCCATTTCTTTAAACTCATTATACACAGCCAGACCTTTTACTGTCAGGAGGTATTTCTGACGCGGATGGCGAGGGGAGTCGGGATATTTCATTGTGACAAGTCCTCCGTTGATGGCAGGAGTAAGAGAGTATTCGATAAAGTTGGGGCGGTTTCTCAATCCTACAGCATCCATCATTTCTTTTATACCTTTTTCTTCAGTACCAATTGCTATAACCAAACGCTTTACATTTTCGCTCAATGAGCTTACTGAATTGTTTGTACTTGTATGGGTACTTGTATGGGTACTTGTATGGGTGCTTGTATGGGTGTCGCAATCATCCTGGTAGCCAATCAGCATATAGCGGTTTTTCAATTCGTTTTCTTCCTCCAATATCAAATTGCGGAAAAACTTGATTAGAAAAGACTTGTTCGGCTCTATTCCTTTTAATGGATTGCGATAGTTGGCACGTACTAATGCGTTACGGAAGTACCACGAATTGTTTGCAAACAAATCATTGTTCACCTTGAATCCGATAGATTGCAGATACTTGATGACGAATACCGCCGTTGTTCTTGTGTTGCCTTCGCGGAATGGGTGGTTCTGCCAAAGCAACGTGACGAAATCAACGATATGTTCTATGATTTCATCGGTTGTCAGTCCTTTGTAATTGAACTCTTTCTCTTGCTGTATATCATACCTCAATGCCATCATGATGTCTGCTGCACGTCCATATACAACGGAATCGTCTTGAAGCACCCATTCTTTTTTGCTAATGTCGTAAGTGCGTACCTCGCCAGCGTGTTTGAACACACCTTCAAACAGGTGTCTGTGGATATTCAGAAATTCCAACGCTGTAAACGAGAACGACTTTTCGCTCAGCAGTTTTGCAATATTGGCTGCAACTCGGTCTGCTTCTTCCTTTTCTTCATCGTCCTTGTCATGTGTGGTCTTGTTGATGTAATAAGATTTCAGCCGCTCCCTAACATCATCAATGGTGATATCGCCTTCAATATGGCGTACAGCAGTCTCTCTTAGATAGTCGGACACCTTCAGGCCGTCCACATCCTGCAGACCGATTGCTGTACGCCATGCAGAAGCCTTTTCTTGTTTATGCGGCTCTGCCATACGTTCGTAGGCTTCGAAGTCGATATATAGTTGCTTGTTATTGCTCATGATTATCTATCTTTTTCGTTAGTTGCAACTGGTGTTATACAGAATGCAAAGATACACATTTTTGGCGAGAAGGTGAAGAAGAAAGCTGGGAAATCGTTTCACTCCGCTTGCGGCTGTCTGCGTGTGAGATAAAGGTAGAACACTGCGACAATCAGTGGCACTATGGCAAGCTCCGTGGCGAGCTGAAAGATGCGCTGATAGTCGGCGATGGTGAGCATGAGGCTGGCTAATGCGCCAACGATGACGAACGGCGTGGCGATGAGCGTGCGCGCTATTGCGTAGCGCAAAGTGCTGTCGGGCATGTTGCGCGTGAAGCGCACCACCACCTGCTTCACCATGCTAAGAGCGAAGCCCAATGCGGCGTGACCCGCAGCCAGCGCTGCGGCTACGATGCTGAGTGGCGCTGCCGTGTTGTAGCTGAGGAAGAGCAGTGCGGCGCCAGGAACGGCGAGCAGCAGGGCTGAGGGCAGCAGCCAGCGACGCAGTCCGTGGCGGCGTATGGCGTATATGCCGAGGATGTTGCCGACGGTGATGGCGATGACGGCTGCTGTGCCTTGCGCGTAGGCGAACTCCTGCGGCGACATGCCCAGTCCGTCGTTGTGCGGCTTGGCTATGACGAAGAGTGGGGTGGTGAGGGCGAGCAGCGTTTCGGGCAGCAGGAAGAGCGGAAGAAACATCAGTGTGGCGATGTCGTCCTTGCGCTGCAGCATACGGCGCATAGTCTCTCTGAACTCGCCGCGATGCAGACCCATCGTAGGCTTCGGCTTGGCGTATCCGTGCGGTCCGCCTGGCAGGAAGAGGGTGTGCCAGAGCCACAGAAACAGTTCCACGCCTGCCATCACGTAGAACACAAAGCTCCACGAGTAGCGTATGTTGCGTGTCACTACTTCCATATTGCCGCCCACCATCGACATTACTCCGCAGCCGAAGAGGAGGGCCATAATTGATGTTGTGGTGTTGAGGTGTTGAGGTGTTGAGACTTGAGGTGTTGTGGTGTTGAGGTGTTGAGATGTTGATGTTGAGGTGTTGAGGTGTTGAGGTGTTGAGGTTGAGGTTGAGGTGTTGTGGTGTTGAGGTGTTGAGGTTGAGGTGTTGTGGTGTTGAGGTGTTGAGGTGTTGAGGTTGAGGTGTTGTGGTGTTGAGGTGTTGAGATTTGACGAATGTAATGTCACCATCTCACCATCACAACACCTCAACTTCTTCATCGGCGTGTCGACATAGAAGCGGTGCAGGGCGATGTTGTAGAACAGAGCCGAGCAGACGAAGAACGGCATGAAGCATGCCGTGCCCAGTAGCCAGTAGCTCGTATGGAGCGTGAAGGCTACGGCGGCGAGCGAGAGAGCGGAGATGAACTGTGTGGAGAGAATCCATACTTTTGTGGTGCCCCAGAAGTGGGTGACTGTCATCTCGAACAGCGGGCGCAGCAGCATGGGCAGACATAGTAAGGCGATGGCAAGCGCTGTGTCGGGGGTGTCAAGTCCCATGCGGCGCAGCATCACCATCGTCAGAACAAGCACAGACACAGCCAATCCGTCACCGAACATCAGCGACGGAAACCACAGGCAGCGGGTCTTTGCACCTCTGCGGTGTGTGCGGTAGGTTGTTTTCTTTTGCTTGTCTAACATTTATGAATTTTGAGTTTTGAGTTTTGAGTTTTGAATTGTTGCCTTCGGCAATTTTGAGTTTATGAGTTTTGAATTTTGAATTATTCTCGGCTTCGCCTGCGATTTTGAGTTTTGAGTTTTGAATTATGAGTTGCGAATTCTTAATTCAAAATTGAATAACTCAAAATGCGCGTAGCGCATAATTCAAAACTCAAAATTCAAAACTCTCTACTCCTTCTTCTTTCCGAACTCGGGGTCAATCTTCAGGAACGCTGTCACGAGGAACGTGATCAGGCAGCACGCCATCACGAAGATGAAGAACATCTTGTAGCCCATGATGTCCTTAACGTAGCCCGACACCATGCCCGGCAGCATCAGTCCGAGATAGGAGATGCCGGTGCATATAGAATAATGTGAGGTGCGGAACTTGCCCTGACTGTAGTAAAGCATGTAGAGCGTCAATACGGTGAAGCCCAAGCCATAGCCGAACTGCTCCACGAAGAGGCACGACGATACGACCCATAGATTGGAGTCGAGCGTGTAGCTGAGGTATATGTACACTACGTCGGGCAGCGTGATGGCGCATACGAGCGGCCACAGCCAGCGCTTCATGCCGTCGCGACTGACGAGTACGCCGCCGAGTATTCCGCCCAAGAGCAGTCCGATGAGTCCCACCGTGCCCTGCGCCAGTCCGTACTCCTCGGGTGTCAGAGCCATTCCGCCTTCGGCTGTAGGTCGCATAAGGAACGTTTTTGTCATCGTGTTCAGCAGAGCTTCTGGAAAGCGGTAGAACAGCAGGAAGAGCATCACGAACACCGTCTCCTTTGTGCCGAACTTGCAGAAGAATGTGGCGAGCATCGTTTTCAGTTCGCTTGCCACCTCTCCAACGCTCTTCTCCGAACTGACGTCGTCGGCAGGACGCGGCATCATCTTGCAGTGGTAGAGCCAAATGCCGATGAAGAGCGCCGCGAGAGCGTAGAAGATAAGCGTCCAGGTGTAGACCACAGGCATCTGCAACTGATGTTCAAGGAAGCCGGCGAGCGACACGAGTGCGCCGTTCACGAAGATGACGGCGAGTCGATAGAACGTATTGCGCAGTCCGACGTACTTCGCCTGGTTGTGCTCGTCGAGCTCTATCATGTAGAAACCGTCGGCAGAGATGTCGTGCGTAGCACTGGCGAACGCCATAGCGAAGAGAAAGAACATCGTGCCCTGGAACCAGAACGACGTAGGCAGCGTGAAGGCGATGCCAGCCAGCGCACTGCCCATGAGCAGCTGCATCGTGAGCACCCACCAGCGTTTTGTCTTCAGCAGGTCGATGAACGGACTCCATAGCGGCTTCACCACCCAAGGTAGAGCCAGCCAGCCCGTGTAGAGTCCCACCTCAGCATCGCTCAGTCCCATCTGCATCAGCATGACTACCGACAGAGCTGTAACGATAACGTTTGGCAGGCCTTCTGCGAAATATAGTGTGGGGATCCATGCCCACGGATTTGTCTTTTTCAATTATTAATTTTTAATTTTTAATTATTAATTATTGCCTTTGGCAATTTTGAATTTTGAGTTTTGAATTTTGAGTTATTCTCGGCTTCGCCTGCGATTTTGAGTTTATGAGTTTTGAGTTTTGAATTTATGAATTATGAGTTGCGAATTCTTAATTCAAAATTGAACAATTCAAAATGCGCGTAGCGCACAATTCAAAATTCAAAACTCACAATTCAAAACTACTTATATATCCTCTTTATCTCCGCTCCGCGATAGTAGTGCAGCAGGATTTGGTCGTAGTTATAGCCCTTGGCGCCCATTACTGCGGCACCAATCTGGCAGAGTCCTACGCCGTGTCCCCAGCCTGCACCCGTGAGTCGGAATGTCTGCGGCACGCCGTCCTTTACGTCCTCCTTGTCTACGACGAATGCGCTGCTGTAGAGATGCGTATCGCTCAGCGCGCGGCGTATCTCCAGTTCCTTTCCGATGGTGAATGTGCGCTCCGAGCCCACAATCTTCAGTCGGCAGATGCGTCCGCTGCTGCCACGCTCCACTGGAACGAGGTCGAGAATGTCGCCGAACTCCATCTTCAGACGCTCTGTGATGAGGCTCTTCAGCTCCTCCTGCGTGTATGTGACGTGCCAGCGATAGAAGTCGGTCGTCTCCTGGTCGTAGTCGTTGAGCACTTCCGTGAGTATCTTCTTGTCGTCGGTGTTGCAGAACGACTCCGGCGCCGTGCGAATCCAGCGTTCGGCGTTCTCCTCTACGGTCAGGTCGGGCAGTTCTGCGGCTGCGGCGTTGCTGCATCCGCAAGAGCTTGCGTCAGCCACGTCGCGTATCGCCGCAAGATACGGTTTCTTCACGTTCTCCCAGCAATACTGGAACTCCTCCGTCGCACCGCCGCAGCACTTGCTGAAGCGCGCGTCGCATATCTCGTCGTTGTCCATCAGTATCTGTCCGCGTGTGGCATGTATAGCCTCCGCCACATGCTTGCTCGTAGCCTTTGTGATGCCCTGATAGCGCTGGCAGTGGTCATCGGCGCATACGTCGAAGATGGTGTGGTCTTCGCGGTCGTACCACTTTATCAGCTCGTCGTCCTTGCGTATGAACGAGAAGAAGCCGCTGCCTCCGGAGCCCGTCTGCTGCTTGTGGCGCTGTTCAATCTGCGCAAGCAGCCAGCTGCGCGAGATGACGGCGTGCGCCTTGAGCAGTTCGAGGCTCGATGTGGCGTTCATCTCGCTTGATATGACGCTCTCCAGATACGACTCCACGGGCAGTTCGTTGATGGCGCAGACGCGGTCTGAGTCTACCACGAGTCGCAGCGTGCCCAGGAAGGTCTGCGTCTCCTGAC
>ULSQ01015524.1_pt1 | contig 13252 bp, 17 predicted proteins | sample 1956821 | NCBI WGS metagenome assembly ULSQ01 (sample SAMEA4835712, study PRJEB28245) | human gut metagenome | biome: gut microbiome; material: fecal sample | place: Denmark | collected 2008 | reverse complement strand
AAAGACATTGCCGCCTCTCTTGGCATCTCTCCCTCCGCAGTCTATGCGGAGCTGAGGCGTGGCCGGGACGGCACAAGGCTCCCTGACAAGCGCCTGGGCTACAACGCCGAACTTGCCCAGCTCAGTGTCCAGCAGGGCCTTGAGCGGAGAGGCCGCCGAACTGCCGGGGCATGACATCCCGCACCTATTAAAACCAAGGAGGACAAAACCGTGAGCAACAACCCCATTGTGCTGAAAAGCAACCGGCTTTCTGATGAGTGCATCGGAACTGTCCGGCTGACCCCGGAGGCGGAGAAAGTGGTCCGCCGTCTGAGGGCAAAGACCGCTCTGCCCATCCGGCAGATTGTATCTGAAATTATCGTCCAGGCCGAAAACCTCATCGACATTGAGGGGCCGGAGGACACTGAGGAGGATTGACCAATGAAAACCGCTATTTCTAATGTGGCCCCCGGCCAGGTGGTCAAGTTTCATGGGGAGCCCTGCATTGTGCTGGAGCACCGCACGGCTGGCACCCTGCTGGTGACCGCCGCCCAGATCAAGAGCTCTTTTGGCTCCACCAACAACTTTGCCGTCAGCTCTTTCCGTGAACACCTCAACGGTGCCTTTGCGGATGCCCTGACTGAGGGGCACGCTGATGAACTCATCACCCGTGAGGTTGACCTCACTGCCCTCAACGGCTCCAAGGAGTACGGGAGCTGTGAGTGCAAGGTGGCCCCGCTGACCTTTGATGAAATCCGCCGTTTCCACGGTCTGCTGCCCAAGCCTGAGAGCTGGGAGTGGAGCGCCACGCCCTGGAGCACCCCCTGCGTAGATGAGGATGATACCTGGGTCATGGGCTTGCACGCCGTTGGCAATGTCGACTACAACTACTGCACCGGCGCCAACGGGTCCCGCCCCGCTTTCCTCATCCCCTCCCAGTATGCCGTGGAGGTTGATGGCGGCCTGGACCAGTACACCACCAATGAGCTGATTGCGGAAATCAACCGCCGCATGAACGGTTAAGGTGAGCGCCATGACCACCAGTGAGCCCAATGCCCGCCGGTATTCCCGGCGGTGCCGCCAGCGCCGCATGGCCCGGAGGCGCAACGCCATGGTCATCATGGCCATTCTGGCCGTCCTTGCCGCTGTGTTTGCCCTTGGCTATGCCAGTGGATGCAGTGCCCACCAGACGGACGATGAGGTCAAGACCCCTGAGCCTGTGGTGACAGCGGAAACCGTCACCCCTCCAGCCCCGGAACAGAGCCCCGTGGAGCCCTCTGCACCACCAGAGGAAACCACGGAGCCTGCCCGCCACCGTGATGACATCGTGAGTGAGGGGCGGCTCCTCAGCTACGAACTCCAGGAAGTCATGCAGGACTGCTGTGAGCACTATGAGGTGCCCTATGCTCTGGCCCTTGCCATCGCAGAGGTTGAAACCCACTTTGACCCCGATGCCGTCAGCGCCACTGGTGACTATGGCCTCATGCAGATCAACTCTGTCAATCACGAGTGGCTTTTGGAAAAAGGCCTTGACCCCATGACCCATGCCGGGAACATTGAGGCCGGTATCTATATCATCTCCCAGTATCTCCAGAGCTACGGAGAGCCAGAGCTTGCGCTGATGGCCTACAACTGCGGGCCCGGCGGCGCAAGAAATCTGTGGGATGCAGGTACATACCAGACCGACTACTCCCGCAAGGTTATGACCGCTTTTGAATACTGGACAAGCGTGCTGGAGGTTGACTGAAATGCCCTACTATAAGACCTGCCCTGACTGCGGAGCCCACCTTGACCCCGGTGAGCGCTGCGACTGTAAAGATGATACCAAGGAGGATTGTACCAATGTTGGAAATGAAAATCAAGATTGAGGCGGATGCTGCCGTCCTCAAGGCCATTGACAAGCTGACCACGGCGCTGGAAAAGAACGCCGTCAACATCTCCGTGCCCCAGGACGCTCCCGCCCCCGTGGCTCCTGTGGCCGCCCCTGTCACCCATGCCCCGGTGCCGCCGGTCACCATGCCACCCGCTACTGTGGTCCCTACCCAGCCCACCCCTGCGCCTGTGGCAACCCCTACCCCTGCACCGGCTCCTGCGGCACCTGCCCAGACTGTGGCCCCTACTAACCACGCTCCCACTGTTCCCGTGACCACGGCCCCCACCTACACCCTTGACCAGATCGCCAAGGCCGGTGCCAGCTTGGTGGATGCGGGCAAGATGGAGCAACTGCTGGCTCTGCTGGCCAAGTATGGCGTGCAGGCCGTCACCCAGCTCCAGCCGGACCAGTACGGTGTCTTTGCCACCGAACTGCGGACGCTGGGCGCACAGCTCTAAGGAGGTGCCCTATGCCTCCCGAAAAGCACGCCCTGCTTTCTGCCTCATCGGCATCCCGCTGGCTGAAATGCACGGCTGCCCCCCGCTTTGAGGAGCACCTGCCGGAGCGCACCAGCGAATATGCGGAGGAGGGCCGCCTGGCCCATTCAATCTGTGAGCTCAAGACCCTCAAGAAATTCACTGTGATGACCTCCCGCACCTACACCACCCGCCTCAACAAGCTCAAAAAGGACCCGCTCTACTCTGAGGAAATGGACAAGACCAGTGACCTCTACATTGAGCACCTGATTGAGCAGGCCATGCTCTATGACAGCACGCCCACTGTGGTAGCGGAGGTGCAAGTGGACTTTGGGGAGTATGTCCCGGAGGGCTTTGGCACCTGTGACAATGTGATGATTGGCGGGGACACCCTCAGCATCACGGACTACAAGCACGGCAAGGGTGTCCCGGTGTCCGCCGTGGGCAACCCGCAGATGCGGCTCTACGCTCTGGGTGCTCTCAAGCGCTATGCCCCCGTGTTCGGCGATGCCATCAAGAAAGTCCGCATGTCCATTGACCAGCCCCGCCTTGACAGCTACACCACCGACACTATCACCGTGGAGGAGCTGATGGCCTGGGGCGAGAACATCAAGCCCATTGCACAAAAGGCTTTCTCCGGGCTGGGTGAGTTTGTCCCCGGTGACCACTGCCGTTTTTGCCGTGGCAAGGCTCAGTGCCGTGCCCGTGCCAACACCAACACGGCGCTGGAGGACTTCAAAGACTGCGTGCCCGCCACCTCCGTCCCGCCTGACGCTATGGCCCCCCAGGAGTTTTCCCACATCGGCCCGCATGGGAATGAGGTGCACCCGCTCCTCTCTGATGCGGAGATCGGTGACCTCCTCATCCGTGGCAAGGAGCTGGTGGCCTGGTACAAGGACCTGGAGGAATACGCCACCAAGGCCCTACTGGATGGCAAGCCCATTGAGGGCTGGAAACTGGTGGCTGGCCGGAGCATCCGCACCTTTACGGACCAGGATGCCGCCATCCAAGCTGCCATTGCCGCCGGATATGATGAGGCCCTGCTCTATGACCGCAAGCCCAAGACGCTCTCTGAGATGGAGAAACTGATGGGCAAGGCGGAGTTTGCTGAGAAAATCGGCGGCTATGTGACCAAGCCCTTGGGTAAGCCCACGCTGGCCCTCAGCACAGACAAGCGTGAGGCCTACAACCCCGCCGCTGCTGACTTTGCCGGGGTGACCGCCAGTGAGTAAGTATCAGACTTGCGCCCATTCTGCCCCTTGGCAACCTCCCATCCCGCTGGATGATGAGGAAAAGGGCTATCCCGTGGGCCGTTTTTGCAAGCACGCTTGCGGCAGTATGGCTGTCATCCGTGACCCGGAGGTCTGCGAGAGCTGCACACAGTACACAGACCCCGCCAAGCTCATCACCATCAACACTGGGGACTACCACGCAGACATCTATTTTGACCGGCTGGAGGACATGCCCCTCTCCAACATCCGCAAGGTTTTCAAGCTGCTCCTGGCGGACCCGTGGAGCAACGAGGGAGCCATCCGCCAGATGACCCTCTACTTGGATGCCGCCGTGATTGAAAGCAAAGAGGCCTGGAAACAGGCCAGCATTGAGTATCAGAACGGCTGGCGCAATGTGTTCAATAAGAAAAGCCGCCTCAAAGAGGACCGCCAAAAGCTCCGGGAAAACAACCGGCTGACCGCTGCCGTAAAGCGGAGCAAAGCCCGGCATGAGCGCTAGGTGAAACTTCAAACCTGCTGGGCTGAGGCCCAGCCTGATGCAAACACCAGAGTGTAATTTAACTGTAAAGGAGATCAAAAGATTATGTATCAGAATGATGCCATGAAAGTCCTGACTGGTGAGGTCCGCCTCTCCTATGCCAACCTGACCACCCCCAGAGCCGCCCAGCAGGGCGGTGAGCCCAAGTATTCCGTCACCCTGCTCATCCCCAAGAGCGATGCCGCCACCAAGGCTGACATTGACGCTGCCATCCAGGCCGCCGCCAATGAGGCCATGGCCAAGGTGTGGAACGGTGCCCGCCCGCCCATGCTCAAGGTGCCCATCTACGATGGTGACGGCGTGCGCCCCTCCGGTGTTCCCTTTGGCGATGAGTGCAAGGGCCATTGGGTGATGACCGCCTCTACCAAGAACAAGCCTCAGGTGGTGGGCATCGACAACATCAACTGCGAACTGTCCCCGGCGGACATTTACAGCGGCATGTATGGCCGTGTCACCGTCCGTTTCTTCGGCTACTCCAACAGCGGCAACAAGGGCATTGGCTGTGGTCTGGGCAATGTTCTCAAGACCCGTGACGGGGAGCCCCTGAGCGGCCAGGCCTCCGCTGCCTCCGACTTCGCCGGGCTGGGCGGCACTCCTGCGGCCACTCCCACCTACGGTGCGGCGATGCCCGCCATCCCCGGTGCCTACGGTGTCCAGCCTGCGGCCCCCGCCGCCCCTGCTGCTCAGGTGCCCTGGGCTACCACCGGCGGCATCAACCCCATCACCGGCCAGCCCATGTAATTGGAGGACATCATGCACCATCTCAGCATTGACCTTGAAACCTATTCAAGCGTGCCGATTGCTAAGGCCGGGGCGCAAAAGTACATCTCCAGCCCGGACTTTGAAATCCTGCTCTTTGCGTACAGTGTGGATGGTGCGCCTGTTGAAATCATTGACCTGGCACGGGGGGAACGCCTCCCCCCGTGGCTGGTCCAGGCCATCACCTCCCCGGAGTACATCAAGCACGCATACAACGCCCCCTTTGAGTGGGGCTGCCTGTCCAAGTTTTTGGGCACCCTGCCGCCGGACCAATGGCGCTGCACCATGTTCCACGGCCTCTATTGTGGCTACACAGCAGGCCTGGATGCCACTGGCAAGGCTCTGGGGCTTGCTGAGGACAAGCGCAAGCTCAACACCGGCAAGGCGCTCATCCGTTATTTCTGCGTCCCCTGCGCCCCCACAAAGGCCAATGGAGGCCGCACCCGCAACCTGCCCCAGCACGACACCGACAAGTGGGAGCTGTTCAAAGAATACTGCCGCCAGGATGTTGTGACTGAGATGGAGATTGAGCGGCGGCTCTCTGCTTTCCCCGTGCCGGACTTCGTGCAAAAGCAATGGGAAACGGACCTCATCATCAATGCCCGTGGCGTGGCCGTGGACATGGACCTGGTGAGCGGTGCCCTCTATCTGGGCAATGTGACCCGCCAAAACCTCACCCAGGAGGCCATGAAAATCTCCAAGCTGGACAACCCCAACAGCGTGGCACAGCTCACGCAATGGCTCCAGGAGGCCATGGGAGAGGAGCTTGCGGACCTCCGCAAGGACACCGTGGCCCGCCTGCTGGGCAAGGAGGACAACAGCCCCCAGGTCCAGCGGATGCTTGAGATACGCCAAGAGCTGGGCAAGACCAGCACCAAAAAGTATGACGCTATTGAGGCCGCTGTGTGCCCGGATGGCCGTGTCCGTGGGCTGCTCCAATTCTATGGGGCGAACAGGACGGGGCGCTGGGCAGGCCGCCTGGTGCAGGTCCAGAACTTGCCCCGCACTTATACAGAGCCGCTGCCGCTGGCCCGTGAACTGGTGGAGCACCGCAAGCTGGATGCCCTCCGGCTGATCTATGGCTCCGTGCCTGACACTCTTAGCCAGCTCATCCGCACCGCCTTTGTGGCCCCGGAGGGCCATGTCCTCATTGACGCTGACTTTTCGGCCATTGAGGCCCGTGTCATCTCCTGGCTGGCCGGTGAGCAATGGCGGCTGGAGGTGTTCCGCACCCACGGCAAAATCTATGAGGCCTCTGCCTCTCAGATGTTCGGCGTGCCCATTGAGCTCATCAAAAAGGGCAATCCAGAGTATGCACTCCGGCAAAAGGGCAAGGTGGCAGAGCTGGCCCTGGGCTACCAGGGCAGCACCGGCGCACTCATCAACATGGGAGCCTTGGACATGGGCATCCCTGAGGAGGACCTGCCGGACATCGTGAGCCGCTGGCGTGAGGCCAACAAGCGCATCCGTGACCTGTGGTATTCCATGGACACTGCCGCCGTGCAGGTCATCACCCAGGGCGGCAGTGTGGGCATCAATGGCCTGCTGCTGGCCCGTGAGTATGACTACAACCAGGGCACCGACTGTTTCACCATCCAGCTCCCCTCTGGCCGCAAGCTCTACTATGTGAGCCCCGGCATTGGTGAAAACCAATGGGGCAACCCCTCTATCTCCTACATGGGCATGGACCAGAAAACCAAACGCTGGAAACGCATCGAAACCTACGGCGGCAAGTTGGTGGAAAACTGCGTCCAGGCCATTGCCCGTGACTGTCTGGCGGACACCATTGAACGCCTGGAGGCCGCTGGCCTGCCGGTGATTTTCCACATCCATGATGAGGTGGTCATTGACATTGCCCCCTGGGCTGATGAGGACACCATGCTGGACACGGTGGTCAACATCATGCGCCAGCCCATCCCGTGGGCCGCTGATCTGCCGCTCAACGCTGATGGCTGGGTGGGCACATTCTTCAAGAAAGACTAAATAACTGACGAGCCCCCCCCGCTACCAATGCGGTGGTGGGCTGAGGGAGGCTTTTATGCAAATCCTTGTTGCCTGCGAGGAAAGCCAGGCGGTCACCATAGCTTTGCGAAAGCTGGGCCATGAGGCATACAGTTGTGACCTCATCCCATGCTCCGGCGGCCACCCTGAGTGGCACATTCAGCAAGATGTGCTCCCTTTGCTCAACGGCTACTGCTTTTTCAAGACCTGTGACGGCTCCGCACATTATGTGCTGGGGCGGTGGGACATGCTCATTGCTTTCCCGCCCTGCACCTATCTGACCAATGCCAGTGCCGTCCGCATGAGAGTAAATGGTGAGATTGTGGCGGAGCGATACGCCAAAGCAATGGAGGCCAAGGCTTTCTTTATGAGCTTTCTGAGCGCCGACTGTGCAAAGATCGCCGTAGAAAACCCCACTCCTTTGAAAATCGTGGAGCTACCGCCCTACACCCAAGCAATACAGCCGTGGCAGTTTGGGCACCCGTACACAAAGCGGACATGCCTGTGGCTCAAAGAGCTGCCCCTGCTGGTCCCCACCGAAATCATCACGGAGGGTGTCACCCCATGGGTAAATGGCGGATGCAAAGACGCACATGGGAACTACCGGCGCTTTCAAGGCCGCAGAGAACGGGACCCCATCAACAGGGCCAAAACTTTCCCCGGCATAGCCGCCGCAATGGCGGAACAATGGGCCGGGCCCGTGGCTACTTAATATTTCACCCGTCCGCCGTGTGCGGTGGGCAATTCTATCTGGAAAGGACTGAGCACATGGCCGTCAACAAAATCACGCACTCCTGGAACGAGGACTATACAGGTCTGATTTTTACCGGGAGCCAGCGCCAACCCACGCTTGTTGAGGTCCGCAACTACTGTGTGGCGCAACATATTTCGCTTGAGGGCGTGTATGTCTCCGCCGTAAGACTTGGTGGAGAATGGACCCCGCCGGAGGATGCAAAGAGCCTTGAAATCTTTGAGTTTGGCGAAAACTGCCCCGTCTGCGGAAAGGCCTTTGTACTTGACACCGACATCTGCCCCATCTGCCACAAGCGGTGGGATAGCTGACAAGGAGGACCGTGACACATGAAAATCATCAATCCCTATACCGAAATCCTCACCCCGCTGGATGGCCAGGCCATCCTCCAGCACATTGAGCTGTGCGGGCGGGTCTGCTACAAGTCTGAGGACAAAATCACCGACACCAGCGCCGCCAAGTTTGTGGCGGGCATCATCAAGCGTGGCCATGAGGCCGTCCTGGAACACTTTGGCATCACAGTCAAGTTTGTGTGTGACCGGGGTGTGTCCCATGAAATTGTCCGGCACCGCATGGCCTCCTACTGCCAAGAGAGCACCCGCTACTGCAACTATTCCAAGGATGTTTTTGGCAGTGAAATCACCGTCATCCGCCCCTCTTTCCTGACGGAGGGCACACCGGGCTGGCAGTATTGGAAAGTGGCTTGCAGAATGGCTGAAAAGTCATATTTTGAGCTGCTGGACTGGGGCTGCACCCCGCAAGAGGCCCGTGCCGTCCTGCCCACCAGCCTCAAGACTGAGGTGGTGATGACGGCCAACCTGCGGGAATGGCGGCATTTCTTCAAGCTGCGGACCGCTCCGGCGGCGCACCCGCAGATGCGTGAGGTGGCCATCCCGCTGCTCCACCAGATGCGCTCCCAGGTGCCGGTCATTTTCGATGATATTGAGGAGGCCGCCCATGAAACTGTGTGACCGCTGCCCCCAGGCTGGCTCTTGCCTGTTGAACTATCTGGGCAAGGCTTGCCACAAGCTCCGTATGCAGGAGTGCCCGGAGGTGGTCCCCACCACGCTGGAGCTCATGCACAACATGGACGCTGAGGAACTGGCCGCTTTCTTCTCCAAGACCTTTTGCCAGTCCCTTGGAAAAACGCAACTTTTGGAATGGCTCAATAAGGAGGTGCCCAATGAAACGCTCTGAGATTTTGGAGGCCGCCCGCCGCTGTGTCTGCGGTGAGCGTGAGCAGGACTATGGCACGCCGGAGAATAACTTTGAAATCATCGGCCTGCTCTGGGGTGTCTACCTCAGAGCGGCGCACCCGGAGTATGCCAAGGTCATGCCCATCAACGGCATCACGGCCAAGGATGCCGGCACTATGCTGGCCCTGCTCAAGGTGGCCCGCATCGCCACCGGCTCCAGCCCTGACAGCTTTATTGATCTGGCGGGCTATGCGGCCTGCGCCGGTGAAATCGTGACAGAAAGGAGCTGCCCCTATGAAAAAGCGGAAACCCAGACCCAGGAGTGAAAAGCCCCGAATGTGTGACCCCGGCATGTGTGACTGCTGCCAGTACATTGGTGAGGGTGACTTCATCTGTGACAAAGGCCCCGGCCAGCCGGTCCTTGTGGTTGAGGACTGGCAGCCCAATGAGAACGCCGGGCGCTGCCGGAGGGGCACAAAGCGATGAACAGAAAAGAGCGGCGAAACCTGCAACGCCAAGGCGTGCAGGTGCCCAAAGACCCCACACTCAGCATCAAGCTCTCCGCTCTGGGCAAGTCCATAATGACCCCGGAGATGCAGATGGCCATGATGCACGAAATCAACCAGCAGTGCCTTGAGAAAGATGATTTGCTGGCTCTGGATGTGGACTGCATGGTGCTCTGGACACTGCACCGGCACCTGGGCTTTGGGGTCAAGCGGCTCCATGACTTCTATCTGGCGATGGCCGCAGAACACCGCCGGATGCGTGAATTTTATGAAATGGATGACCTGTACCCGGAACGGCTCAAACTCAAGGAACTGGGTGCAGATGTCGAACAATGGCAAAAGGAGGTGCTGGCCAATGAGCCCAAAACCCTGGGAAAACGCTGAGGGCTACGCAGACCCAACGGCATACAACGCCATCAAGAAAGTGTCCGCAGAGGGGCATGAGGCGCTGGATGCCAAGGTCAACACTCTCATCAAGGTCCTCAAGTTTATCATTGCGGAAAGCGGCTTTGAGCTGGTGGCCCGCATTGAGCTCCGGGACCGCAAGACAGGGAGGTTTTTTAGATGACCAAATGCGAAACGGCAATCTGCCAGCTTGCGGTGAATGTCTATGGCAAGACCAGCCAGTGCACGGTCTGCATGGAGGAGATGGCGGAGCTCACCAAGGAGCTCTCCAAAAACCTCCGTGGCCAGGACAACGCCGCCCACATCGCTGAGGAGATCGCTGATGTTGAGATCATGCTGGAACAGCTCAAGCTCATGTTTAGCATCCGTGATGAGGTGACCCATCAGCGCACCGTCAAGCTCCAGCGGCTTGACAACCGCATTTCTCAATCCCTGATACATCCGAAACCGTGAGGTGTGACCCATGCAATTTGACCGCAAAATAACCATCTCCGCCGGTAGCAGCCGGAGGGCCATGGTCTGGCAGGCGCAAACCCTGCTCATTTCTGAGCTGTGGGCAAAGCTCCAGACCCCCGCCAGAGGCACTGAGCCCCTGGCAGAATATCTGAATATGAAAAAGGCCCAGCAGGATGACCTCAAGGATGTGGGCGGCTTTATGGCAGGCACACTGTCAGGCCCCCGCCGAAAGGCCAACAATGTGACCGGGCGTGATGTCATCACGCTGGACCTGGACAACATCCCACCGGGCGGCACGGAGGATGTCCTGCGCCGTGTTGAGGGGCTGAGCTGCGGCTATTGCATCTATTCCACCCGTAAGCACAGCCCGGCGGCACCCCGCCTGCGTGTTCTGCTGCCGCTGGACCGCACGGCCTCAGCGGATGAATATGAGCCCATCGCCCGCAAGATGGCGGAGTACATAGGCCTGGAGCTCTGTGACCCCACCACTTTTGAGGTGTCCCGTTTGATGTACTGGCCAAGCTGCTGCTCAGACAGCCAATACATCTATGTGTGGAAAGACAAGCCCCTGCTGTCCGTCAAGGGCCTGCTGGGCCAGTATGAGGACTGGCGTGACTGCACCCTCTGGCCCCAGGTGCCCGGCTCCCAAAACCTGCCCACTAAGCTGGCAGTCAAGCAGGGTGACCCGGAGGCCAAAAACGGTGTTGTGGGCGCTTTCTGCCGCACCTATGACATCTACCGTGCCATGGATGAGCTCATCCCCGGCATGTATGAGCCGGTGGAGAGTATGCCGGGCCGCTACACCTACCTGGGCGGCTCCACAACCGGCGGCGCTGTCATCTATGACAGCGGCAAGTTTCTCTACTCCCACCACGCCACTGACCCGTGCAGCGGCAAGCTGGTGAACGCCTTTGACCTGGTGCGCCTGCATCGCTTTGGTGACAAGGACGATGAGGCCCAGCCGGGCACTCCCACCAACCGCCTGCCCTCCTACCGTGCCATGTGCGAACTGGCCACGCAAGACCCCGATGTGTCCGCCCTGATGAGCCAGGAGCGCTACCAGGAGGCCGTCAAGGACTTTGAGGGCGTGGAGGCCACCAACGATGCAGAGCCCGCCAACTGGATGGACCGGCTGGAGATCAACAGCCAGACCGGCCTCCCCAAGGCTACCATTGATAATGTCTGGATTATTCTTGAGAATGACCCGCTGCTCAAGGGCAAGTTTGCCCTCAACCAGTTTGCGGGCCGTGGTGAGGTGCTGGATGCGCTCCCCTGGAACGCCTCCACCAAACGCCGCCTCTGGGATGACAATGACAACAATGGCCTCTACTGGTACATGGAAAAGGTCCACCACATTACCGGCAACGGCAAGATTGACGGGGCGCTCTCCCTCCACACCACACAGCACGCTTTCAACGAGGTCCAGGACTACCTCCAGAGCCTCAAGTGGGACGGCGTGCCCCGCCTGGACACCCTTTTCATTGACTACCTGGGGGCGGAGGACAGCCCCTATACCAGAGCGGTGCCCCGCAAGGCTTTCCCCGCCGCCGTCACCCGTGCCATGGTGCCCGGCAGCAAGTATGACAACATGCTCATCCTGGCTGGGCCCCAGGGCATTGGCAAGAGCACCCTGCTGGATAAGATGAGCCGGGGCTGGTTTAATGACAGCATCCGCACCTTTGAGGGCAAGGAGGCCTCTGAACTTTTGCAGGGGGTCTGGCTGGTGGAAATCGGTGAGCTGGACGCTTTCCGCAAGACAGATGTGGCGTGCATCAAGCAGTTTCTCTCCCTGCGCTCTGACCGTTTCCGTGCGGCCTATGGCCGCCATGTCAAGGAGCTGCCCCGGTGCTGTGTGTTCTTCGGCACCACCAACACCTCTGACTACCTGCGGGACCGCACCGGCAACCGGCGTTTCTGGCCGGTGGATGTGGGCCTGGCCCCGGCGGCCAAAAGCGTCTGGACTGATCTGCCCGGAGAAATTGACCAGCTCTGGGCTGAGGCCATGGTCCGCTGGCAGACGGGAGAGCCGCTTTTCCTCAAAGGGGAAATTGAGGCCGCCGCTAAGGAGGCCCAGGAGGCCCACCGTGAGGTCAACACCCGTGAGGGCATCATCCTGGACTTTCTGGAGCGCCCGGTGCCGGAGGACTGGCAGAACTGGCCGCTTGACCGCCGCCGGATGTTCTGGGGCGGCGCTGTGCAGGGAGATGTCAAGCTGGTGCCCCGTGACCGTGTGTGTGCTCTGGAGGTCTGGTGTGAGGCTCTGGACGGCAAGCAGCGGGATATGAGGTACAGTGACACGGCAGAAATCAACAGCATCATTGAGGCCAGCGCCTTGTGGGAAAGGGCCAGAGGCTCCCTGCGCTTTGGCTACTGCGGCAAGCAACGGGGCTTTCAAAAGGTGCGGCTTTGACCCGGAACATTGCCCGGAACATTTGAGATTTTCAGATGTTCCAATGTTCCGGGCAGGTGGAACATGTTCCGGGCAATGTTCCGGCAAATGTTCCGGGCAAAACCCTTGCGCCGCAATGCTTTTGGGCTAAGTGGAACATTGGAACATTCATTTTCTATATTAGGGTAAAAGAGAGGATTTAGAGAGAATAGAGAAAAATAAAACTCTCTAAACCGCCTGTTTGCGCTACATACACGCGCGAATGTTCCACTGTTCCGAAAGGAGGAAATCCATGAAAGAAAGCTATATTGAGAGCTACCTTGTTCGCAAGGTGAAAGAGCACGGTGGCCTCTGCTATAAGTTTGTGTCACCCGGAAATCCCGGCGTGCCTGATCGACTGATAATCACCCCCACCGGCAAGACCATCTTTGTTGAACTGAAAACGGAGGTGGGCAGGCTGGCCAAAGTCCAGAAATGGCAGCGGAGTGAGATGGAGAAACGGGGGGCGGACTGCCGGGTGCTGTTTGGGATGGACGCAGTAAAGGACTTTTTGAGGGAGGTTTTCCCCGCATGAAATATGTGCCGCATGACTACCAGGCCTATTGCATCCAGCGTGTAGTTGAGGACCCTGCCGTTGGGCTGTTTCTCCGTCCCGGCCTTGGAAAAACGGTCATCACTCTGTCAGCGGTCA
>ULSQ01005750.1_pt1 | contig 13313 bp, 8 predicted proteins | sample 1956821 | NCBI WGS metagenome assembly ULSQ01 (sample SAMEA4835712, study PRJEB28245) | human gut metagenome | biome: gut microbiome; material: fecal sample | place: Denmark | collected 2008 | reverse complement strand
ACGACCGCCGTCGACCGCCACCACCGGGGCCAGGTCTGGGGCCGAGGCCACGCCGCCAATGCCTGCGGTGTGGTTGTCGGCGCACATCGGCACCATGGCCGCATTGTATACAGGGCAGTCGTAGGTGCCGTCGGGGGCGATGAGATAGCGGCTTACAATGGCCACGAGGTACATCCTGTCGGGGTCGGTGGGTATGAGCGTGCCGCTGTAGGTAGACTGTATGGCGTCGGGAAGCACATAGTCGACAGGCAGCGACACCGTGGCGCCCTCAGCCAAGTCGGCGCGCACGCCCACCTGTCCGTAGAGGCTGCCGCGGTAGGCATAGCGGTGGGCATAGGCGCTGCCGCCGTTCACCTGGTATGTCAAGATGGAGTCTTGCACGACGAAGAGCGACACCATCACGGTGTCGGCGTCGGGCATGACGTGGGTGAACACGTCGACGCTGCCCTTGACGTGGCGCCTGGCCTCATCGTAGTCGGTGTTTACCTCCACGCTGACATAGGGCTGCACCGAGGCTGCCTGCATGAGCGTGGCTATGACGCTGCCCACTGTGGGCGACTGGGCCGGGGCCTGGTTGCCCGTGGCCGTCATGCGGTTGACCATGAACGATGGTGCGAAGCCTTGCTGCCCGCTGAAGAAATTGAGGTAGAACGACTCTTCGGCCATGGTGAAGTCGTCGGGCGTGAAGCCAACGTGGTGGAACACCTCGACCACGTCGCCGCCGTAGGAGGCAAGGGCCTCGGCTATGGCCTGGTGGCCTGCGGGGCAGTTGTCGCACATCTGCCCCGTGAATCCCTCAAGCAACAGGCTGTGGCGCATGCCGGCCGGATATACGTAGACGGTCTGTGCCACCGAGTTGTCGGCCGGGTCGGCATCGGTGGCGGCACCGTTGACCGCCGTGACGCTAAGCTCGAAGTCAAGGTTGCCGGCCTCGCCTGCCGCATATTCGCCCAGGTCAAAGTCGAACGTCTGGCCCGGGGCTATGTCCAGCCCGGTGAAAGAGCGCACCAGCGGCTCGCCGCCGCCAATGCTGAAGCTCACGTCGAAGCTGCCAATGGTCACAGTGCCGAAGTTGAGCACCTGGCCGCCGTGGCCGTAAGTCTGCCCCGCCACATAGTAGCCCCCGGCCGAGAGGTCTTTGAGGGTGATGTCGGTGAAGTCGGCATCGTCGACAATGACCTGTATGTTTGGGCATCCGAGGTCGGCGCCATTGCCCTGGCAGTCGAGCCATCCCGAGCCGGTGTAATAGAAGGAGCGGCCGGAAAGGCCCTTGGAGCCGTCAAACTGGAGCGGCTTGTACGACTGCATGCAGGTGAGGGTGTAGCCCACGTAGAGCTCGTCGGCGTCGCCTATGTCGACCGGCGTGTCGAAACGGAACTCCTTCCACGACGGTGAGCCTCCGCCGAAGGCCTGGCTGTAAAGCGGCTCGCCGTCGAGGCTCGTGGCGACAAAGAACTCAAGGCCGTCCATGTTGCTCGTTCCGAACACGGCGCGTACGCCGAGCACGCGCTTGCCACGCAGCCGGTCGAGCTTCTCGCTGGTCAGTTTTATGGCAAGGCCCTGCTTCTCTGAGTTTCCGAGTCGCACCCCTCCAGTGCGCTCGAAGTGGGTGTTGGTATATCCCAAATAGGTGTCTGCCATGGCCGCGGCCGCGCAGGCAAGCGACAGGCAGAGCGAGAGCATAAGTTTCTTCATTGCTAATAGTGGTTGGTTAAGACTGGGTTATGTGCTTTATTGGCATGGCCCCGGGGGCCCTGCGGCCATCCGGCACGGGCCGGGCGGCCGCCTATAACAAAAGAAGACGCCGCGGCAGGCTGCACTGTGACACTGCCGGGCACCTTCATCACCATGCGGGCCGCAGGCGCCGGGAACCACCGGGGCACCCGGCGCTGCATGCCCTCAGACAGAGTCAGCGCACCACGGTGAGCTTGACCGTATGCTCTTCGCCACCGGCGCTCACCTTGAGTATATACAGGCCCGGAGCGTATGACGACACGTCGAGGCGGTTGCCGTCGGCCTTGCCCATGAGGGCGCCGCCGAGACTGTAGGCAGCCAGGCTGCTCACACCGGCCCCCTCGACGGTCACATAGTCTGTGGCCGGGTTGGGGTAAACGCTGAGGTCGGCCACTACAGCATCGTCGATGCCATCGGCAACGCCGCCGAGGGTGAACGCGTTGGGCTTGCCCTCAACCTTTCCGTAGGTGCCGTAGTCGACCACGACGGCCACGGAGCGCTCTGCGTTCTCGTCGGCAGACAGGCCGAAGTCGTGCTCATAGCTCGTTTCCGAAGCCCCGAGCGTGGCCACGTCTTCGCCGTCAAGGCGCACGGTGTAGCCCTCGATGGGCAGCGTGGCGGCATCGGGGTCGGCCACGACGAGGCCCATCATCCAGTTGCCGGTGCCGTTTGAGCTTGAAAGGCTGGCATACGACACACCGTCGTCGAGCGAAACGAGGTCGCCGAAGCCATACATCTGCGGCAGCAGGTCGATGGCCAGCGGGCCCTGGTCTTTCAGTCCGTCGAAGCAGTCGAGGTCGAGCGTGTACTCGGAATTGGCGTCGATGACTATCGGCTCCTCCAGGTCGACGGTGTTCCACCGCTTGTATACAGGCTCATCGGGCTCGACAGTGGCCAGCAGCTCGCCGTCTTTGTAAATCATGAACGTGAAGATGGCGCTGTTCATCGGGTAGTAGCGCAACTGCCTGATGACGTAGCCGTCCAGCCCCTTCAGCTTCTCGGCAGGGTAAACCACGCGGGCACGGTAGCCATAAACGGTGGCGCTGGTGCCTTCGACGGCCTGGGCCGGCTCCTCGCCGCAGTAGCCCACGGCCTGCTCGTCGTCGTCCTTGGGCTCCTGCCAGCTGAAGGCCACGGTGCGGTTGTCGCCCCAGCAATCGACGTTGTCGACGGGCTTGAGCCTGCTCTTGTCGGCCGACACGTCGACACTGACGCCCGGGCCTTGCGACACACGCCCGTCGGCATACTCAGCCTTGACAGTATATATATAGTGGCCGTCGGCCACTCCGCGGTCTACATACGACGTTGTGGTCGACGTGCCCACCAAGGCGCCGTCGGCATACACACTGTACTGCTTCACATCGTCGATGCCGGCAGTGTCGCCTTCCTTGCTCAGCACCATGCTAAGGGCGAAGGATATGTCGAACTGATAGCCGTTGGCCTTCGACGAGTCGGACAGCGAGTAGAAGCCAGACTCGGTGGACAGGTGCACCAAGTCGCTGTAGCCGGGCACGCAATTGCCCTGGTCCATGCCCACGACGTTGGTGTTGGCCTGGCTGTCGTCTACCGTGACGGCTATTGCGCACATCACGTCGCCGGTGAGCGACGACACAGCCACGGGCTTGTCGAGCGCCACAATGTTCTCTACGCCGTAGTCAAGCTGCTGGGTGATGGGCTGCGAACATACAAGCTTGCCGCCGTCATATATTTTCAGTTCCCACGCCTTCTGGGCGGTACGCGGCACAAACGCCACCTTACTGATGGTGTAGCCGCCGTATGCGCCCATCTCGGCCTTGTCGTACTTGATGGCAAACTCAAACGAATTGGCTCCGCCGCCAAAGCCCAGCAGGTCGGCCTCGGTGTCGTAATACCCCTTCGACACGAGGTTGGTGGCGGGCCTTGACCACATGATGGAGACGCTGTTGAAGCCCTTCTGGCGGCCTGTCAGCATGCGTGGGGCCGACGGTGTGGGCTCCGAAAGCCACAGCGAGGCCGCTTCAGACTTGGCCGACTCTGCCGTGCCATATACGGCCGTCACGGCATAAGAGTACATGCCTGAGCCCAGGCCTGTGTCGATGTAGCTCGTGGTGCCGGCCAGCGGCTGGGCCGTCAGCTTGATTCCGTCGCGGTATACGTTGTAGCCCGTGGGCTCAGAGGTGGCTCCCAGCGGCTTCTGCCACGAGAGCCTGGTGCCCATCAGGCCGTCGAGCTGAGCCACGGCCAGCCCCACGGGCTCGCGGTTGCCGACGTTCTGGTCGAGAAGCACCACCACGGGGTGCTCTGTCCTGTTCTTGTCCATGGTTGAGATGGCAAGCACCTTGCCGTCGGCCGACGTTGCGGTGACGGTGAGGGCCGACACCACGGGCAGGTTGCTCAGGTCTACTCCCTTTTCAGCGAGGTAGGTGTCGAGCTTCACAAACTTGCCGCCGGTGTAGACAGAGCCGTAGGATGTGTAAGTCATCATGTCCTGCTCGTAGGCGTAGACGGTGAGATTGTCGTCCATACACATGTATTGCAGCGAATAAGGCATCGTCGACAATGAGCCGATGTCGGTGTTCTCGCCTGTCTCTACGTTGTAGATGCCTGTGTCATGGAGCAGGTGCTTGCCGTCGGACGAAAACTTCTGGGCCACGTGGAAGGGGCTTCCGGTCTCGTTGAGATAGGTGGCTGCCCCTGTCTCTATGTCCCACAGCACAGCCAACCTCGACGACTTGCCGCCGGGCTTGTATGCCCATCCGGCCGCCTTGGTGCCGTCGGCCGAGATGTCGTAGACGCATCCCTCGGTGCCTTCGAGCACCTTGTGCACCTTGCCGTCTTTCCACACGGTGGCCTTCCACTTGCCGTTGGCGTCGTAAATGCCTCCCCCGATGAGGTGGGCGCCTTCCGACACGCAGTAGGCCTGGCCGTCATACTCGGTGTGAGTGGCGGCACCGAAGCCGCTGATGGGCTCCAGCGCGCGCCACCGCCCTCCTGAGTAGTAGCCGCAGGTGGTGACGGTGGCTCCGTTCGACGTGTATCTGTCATCGGGATAGCAGCCCGACACGATGCCGTCGTCAGACACGCCAAAGGCGTTTGACACCTCCGTGCTGCCCGTGAGCAGCTCGCAGCGGTCGGTGGAAAGGTTCCACCTGAAGGCATGCTGGGCGCCTCCGCTGTCGGTGAAATAGCCTGCCGCCCACTTGCCGTTGGGCGAAATTGACGTCACTGTGTAATTCTGCATCCCGTAAAGGGTGATGATGCCCGTGTCGCCGGCTGCCGATGCGCCGAGCAAGGAGGCCACTAACAGCACGCAAATAAGATATATCCTGTTCATAAAATGTTTTTTTTAGGTTGTATTTGATGCTTTCTGCGGTTAGGCGTCAGGCCCCGGCAGGCAGCGGCACCCACTGGCCGCACGCTTGCCGGGGACTGGCGCCGCCCGCCGGACGATGGCTTGAAGACAGAAAAGGGAGTGCGGCCGCCTGGCGCGGAGGCCCTGGCAGCGGCGCACTCCCTAACCAATCCAAATACCAATTGCGATTACTTGCTGAACTTGACGGCAACCACCTCGCCATCAACATATACCAGCGCCACGTAAACGCCTGCCTGCAAGTGGGCCAGGTCTACGCTGCTCACGTTGTTGTAGGAAGCCTCGAGGGCTCCGGCAGCGGTGTAAATGGCCACTGACGATGCCACGCCGTCGATGGCTATGCGGCCTGCGCCCACGGTCACCTTGCCGTTGCCGGCTGCAGCGGGCACGCCGTCGATAGACTGAGTGCCGAGGGTGCTCACGTCAACCGATATGGTGTCGGAGCATACGCGGCCGAAGTGGTAGACGCTCTCGACGTAGATGTCTTGCACGTTGTCGGCGAAGTATATGTCATACATGTTGTCGGTGATGGGCACTATGCCGCTTTGCCCGGCATTGGCCTGGCCGCGCCCAACCACATAGATGTTGTCATAGCGGAAGCGCAGGGCCTCGTTGCGGGCCTCGGGTGCCTGCCATGTGAAGTGCACCTTGTCGTAACCGTCCGACCTGTCGACGTATTCGGCCTTCAGGCCCTCTACGGCCGGCAGCTCAATGAAGTAGGTGTGGTCGGTGAGGTCGCTCACGTTGTAAGCCACGCTGTCGCCCGTCGACTCGGTCTTCACCACTGTCTGCACCCAATAATCATAGGTTCCGTTGGGCACTTCGTTGTCGGTGAAGCTTATGACGGCCTTGCCGGAAGACTCGTCGTAGGTAGCCTCGTCCATCCCGACGGTGCCAATGAGGTTGCCTTCACGGTAAATGTCGAACGACACCACGCCGTCGGCAACTGCAAACAAGGGCGCGTCGAAGCTTACCACTGCCGTGTTGAGCCCTTCCTCAACAGGGGTTACGGTCACTCCCTCGACCACATAGTCGGGAACCATCTGCGTATAATACGTCACGGTGGGCAGGCCGTTGGGGCGCCAATTGCCGCCCACGTTCATGTAAGCCACCTCGCGCACACGGTACGGGTCGCCATCGACACACTCGTAGACAATGCGGTTGTTGGGCGACTCCTCGCCGTCGTAGACGTAGGCGCGGTCGTATTGCACGATGGAGTCGTTGCGCCATGTCCAGCGCTCAACCTCGGAGGCCGCGGTCTTCTCGGCGTCATCATACTTGGTTGCCTTCACCTTGTGGTTCTCGGAGTCGTATTCAACCACGGTCCAGAACTTGTCCGAGCTCCAGAAACCGTCGCCGACGATTGTCTGCGGCTTGTCGAAGCCCACGAAGTCTGAGTATGTCTCTGTCGAGATGAGGGGCTCGCCGCCGTTGTTCATGAAGCGGTCGGGCTTCGACGTGGTCTTCTTCACGAGCTGGCCGGCACCGTCGTATTCGTAGGCGATGTATGAGCCATCGGCCAGGGTGGTCTCCTTGGCGAGCCTGCCCTCGGCGTCGTACTCATAGTTGACGGTGTCGTTGTTCGACTTGTAGTGGAAGTCTCCCTGCGCCTCGCTGTCCATCTGGATGAACTCCGAATGCTTGCTTACCAGCTGGTGGGCGTCGTTGTAGTCATACTTGGTATAGTACATTATCTGCCATGAGCTCTTTCCGCCCAGGGCGGTGAACATTCCGTACTGTGCGCTGCGCACGGGGTTGTTGTAGCGGTCGTAGTATGTGATTGTGCGCTTCGACACGTTGTCGCCCGAGATGCCCATGGCGTCGCCATACACCTCGACGCATGTGGCGCGCAGGCCTGTGTCTTCGGGCTTGGTGGGCTCTTCCACCTGACCGCCCTCGGTAGACTTGATGAACGTCAGTCCGCCCAGCCTCGAGGTCACGGGGCACTTCACCGCCTCGGGTATCTCTGCCTCCGAGGCAGGGTCGAAGGCCACAATCTTGCTCGACCCCGTGCTGTAGATCAGGTACAGCTTGCCGTCGTAATAGTCCATGGTGCTGGCCATCACTCCCGAGAGCAGCCCCGACTCCGACGAGATGTCGCGCGTCTCGTTGAATGTGCCGGATGCCGGGTCGATGGTGCAGAGCGAAAGGTCGACGCTCACATTGAAGAGGCCGCCATCCACCTCGTTGTTGATCACGCCATAGAGCGTGCCCTTGCCGTCGGCAGCTATGGCTACCACAGACACGCCGTCGAGCGTGAATGCCTGCTTGAGCGAACCGTCTGACAGGTTGACCGTATAGACCTCGGTGCCGTCGGAACCGGGATTCACGGCATACATCGTCTCGGTGGTGGCGTCATAGGTCATGTCGGACACCTTGGTGGCTATCGGGCCTTCGGTTATCTTGCCTATCTCGTTGGTCTCGAAATTCAGCGTCCCGAAGAAGCTCGAGGCCTCGTCGTCGCCATCCGAGACCACGTAAGCGTAATATTTATCGCCCACCGAGGCGCCTGCCTTGATGTAGTAGTCGGCCGAGATATACATCCCGTCGGTGTAGGTCGGCATCTTGCAATACTCACCAGTGAGTTCTGCCAGGTTGTTGACGTCGAAAGACACTATGCGTCCTTCGTTGCCCAAGTTGCTTGAAGACGACGGCGTGGAAGCCAGTCCTACGTATGCCGTCTGGGCGGTTGCGTCTACAGCAAAGGAAAACGCCAGAGCTGCGAGCGAGGAATAAAGAAAATGTTTTATCATAATCCATCGGTTTTTGAGTTTCGCCACGCAATATAGCGAATAAAAACAACAGTAACTTTAAAAGTATTCAATATTTGTTAAACTCCCGCGAAATACTTGACTTAAGTCAAGACAAACGATGCAATAAGGGCAAAAAAGCTTAATCAAGTGTAAAATCAACCAATAATACCGAACTATCGTCGTATAAATACGTATTATTGACTAACATATCAAATGCCCATTCAGCCCATCCTACCACCCCACGTGGGGCCAGCTACAGCCTGGGAGCGCACACAAACACAGCCGCCACGGGCCATGAAGGCGGCACCGTGGCGGCTGATGAAATATCATTAAAAAACATCCGGCAGGACCAGACGCCTATCGGTTGTCAGATATGAGGTTCTCGCCGGTCATGTCGGCAGGCTGCTCCAGGCCCATGATGTGCAGTATCGACGGTGCCACGTCGGCCAGGCGGCCGTTTTTCACGGTGGCGCTGTTGTTGTCGGTCACGTAGATGAAGGGCACGGGGTTGAGCGAGTGGGCCGTGTTGGGCGTGCCGTCGGCGTTGATGGCGTTGTCGGCGTTGCCGTGGTCGGCAATGATGATGGCCTCGTAGCCGTTGGCCTTGGCAGCCTCAATCACCTCGCGCACACAGTTGTCTACGGCGTGCACGGCCTTGGCTATGGCGTTGTACACGCCGGTGTGGCCCACCATGTCGCCGTTGGCGAAGTTCACCACGATGAAGTCGTACTGCTGCGTGGCGATGGCTCCCACGAGCCTGTCCTTCACCTCGTAGGCGCTCATCTCGGGCTTGAGGTCGTATGTGGCCACCTTGGGCGAGGGCACGAGTATTCGGTCTTCGCCCTCGAAAGGCTTCTCGCGGCCTCCGTTGAAGAAGAACGTCACGTGGGCATACTTCTCCGTCTCGGCCGTGTGGAGCTGGCGCTTGCCCTGCTTGCTGAGATACTCGCCCAGAGTGTCCTCCACATTCTCCTTGGGGAAGAGTATGTGCACGCCGGTGAACGATGCGTCGTAGGGCGTCATGCAGTAGTACTGCAGCCCCTTGATGGTGTGCATCCCCTCGTCGGGCATGTCCTGCTGGGTGAGCACCTGGGTGAGCTCCTTGGCGCGGTCGTTGCGGAAGTTGAAGAATATCACCACGTCGCCCTCCTGTATGGTACCGTCGACGGCCGAGTTGCATATCGGCTTCACAAATTCGTCGGTCACGCCCTCGGCGTAGCTCTCCTCCATGGCCTTGACCATGTCGGCCGACTGCTTGCCCTTGCCCTCCACGAGCAGGTCGTAGGCCTCCTTCACGCGGGCCCAGCGCTTGTCGCGGTCCATGGCGTAGAAGCGGCCCACGATGCCGGCTATGTGGGCGCCGTTGGCCTGGCAGTGTGCCTGCAGGTCGCGGATGAAGCCCACGCCGCTCTTCGGGTCGGTGTCGCGGCCGTCCATGAAGCAGTGCACGTAGGTCTGCTCAAGGCCGTATTCGCGGGCAATCTCGATGAGCTTGTACAGGTGGTCGAGCGACGAGTGCACGCCTCCGTTGGAGGTGAGGCCCATCAGGTGGAGCTTCTTGCCGTTGTCCTTGGCGTATGTGTACGCGCTGACAATCTCGGGATTCTGCATTATCGAGCCGTCCTTGCAGGCGCGGTTGATCTTCACGAGGTCCTGGTATACTATGCGGCCGGCGCCTATGTTGAGGTGGCCCACCTCAGAGTTGCCCATCTGTCCGTCGGGCAGGCCAACGTCTTCGCCCGAGGCCTGGAGCTGCGAGTGGGCGCTCACGGCCGTAAGATAGTCGAGGTATGGAGTCGGGGTGTTATAGATCACGTCACCCTCGCCGTGTTTGCCGATGCCCCATCCGTCGAGGATCATCAGCAGTGCTTTCTTTGCCATAGTCTTATTCCTTATATATTAATATCAATCTTTTGCCCGCAAAGTTACAACTTTCGCGCCAAGTAGGCAAAAATTAATGAAGAATTAAGAGTTAATAAACTGTTTTGACTGGCCCAGGGCTGCTTTCGCCACCCCCGCCAAGGGGCATTTTCCGGCCGCAGCCCACAGTATGGCACGCCACGCCGACGGCCACGGCCACCTGCGATGAGGCATGGCCGCGTTGGACGTGAGGCCCATGCCGACAGGTGGCACAGCCCGAGACAGCACCCAAACGACTGGCTGACAGCAGCCTGCCCGGCCCTGCCCGACCCGATGGCGCGGCAGGCCATGGACGCGGGCCAAGGCCAAACTGCAGCCGGGGCAACGCTGGCGGGGCGCGCCTCTGGCAACAGCCACACAACCGGCGGGCAAGGCCAATTGCACTTGCACAAGCCTATGGAAGGGCAATGGGCCGGAAGCAACGTTAAAAAACAATAAACGCCAGCGCTTCAAAATGAGCGCCAAGTATACATGCCGGATATTTTCTGTATTTTTGCAGCGTTGACATGAACCTGAAAAACAAACTTCATTCCGAATCAAACCAATAAACATTCGATTATCATTATGACTAAACACAAAAGACTACTCGGCGCGGGCCTGCTCCTGGTGGCCACGGCGGCAAGCGTATGCGCGCAAGATGTCAGGGTGCACCTTGACGAAGCCGGAACACTTGAATCGAAAATAGAGAAATCAAAGTTTGACCAAATCAAGTCTCTGACAATATCGGGCTACATCAACGGGACCGACCTTTATGACATAAGGAACATGGACAACCTGGAGACGCTCGACCTGTCGGATGCCACGATTCTGGCCAGCGGAAGCTTCGGAACGTCGACATACACTGAAAACAACACCGTAAGAAACGGCAACTTCAGCAACTGCGAGGTGCGCACCCTGGTACTGCCAAACTCGCTGCTGTATGTGAAGAACCAGGCATTCTATCAAGCATACAATCTCGAGAAGATTGTCATCGGCGACCAGCTCGTCAGCTTTTCATATGAAGCATTTGTCAACCCGCAGAACGCGTATGGCCATTCCATAAACACATGCGACCGCATGAGAGAGTTTGTTGTGTCTGAAAACAACAAGAACTTTGCCTCGCCCGACGGGGTGCTGTACGACAAAGCCATGACCACACTGCTATCATACCCAAACATGAAGGCAAAAAATACACCGTGCCTGAAGGCGTCAAGACCATTGGAGGCAAGGCTTTCAGCTGTTGCGACAACCTCTACGAAATCACACTGCCGCAATCTTTGGAGAAGGTTGAGGGCAGCGCGTTTGAAAGCTGCGAGCATTTGCTGAGCATCACGTGCCACAGCATGACACCGCCACAAACCACCGAAGGGCTCAACGGAGGCGTGTTCTACAATGTGCCTACGGGCAGCTGCATTCTCTATGTGCCCAAAGGCACTTACTCGGACTACTGGATGGCGCCCGGCTGGGGACGGTTCAAAAACATCGTTGAAATGGAGCCATCGGCCATCGGCGCCAACCGGCAAACCGGGGCTGAGGCACACTGCGTGGACGGGGGCATCGAGATAAGCGGCCTGGAGCATGGCGAGACGGCCGAGATTTATTCTGCCGGGGGCGTGAAGCTGTATTGCGGCGGCAACGGCACGGCCAAGCTGCCAACCGGGACTTACATCCTGAAGGCAAGGGGCTTGTCGGCCAAGCTCACTGTAAAATAAGGCCAGCGTGGGCAACGCTGAATAACATGCGGCACGTATGCGCCATGGTTTGGCGGCATTGCCATGGGCCACGCCACCTCGGCCGCAACCGCCGCTGACACACACGGCCAAGAACAGGCAGCAGAGCTTTATATTCCACATAACAAATAGGCATGCACCTACCATAGTACTCTGCCTCGAGGCGGTGTGGTCGCCGTGCCGGGCTAACAAGCTGCAGGCACAGCCATTGCCCAAGCATCGGCACGGCGGGCCGGCTTTTGGCCCAGGCGAAATGATGGGCGCGGCAGGCCAGACTGCCTGTGCTACCCGCAATCGGGGTGAGGCCGCGCCAACACAGCCGCCGGCGCTGGCCGCCCCTGATGTTTAAACTTGTTTAAACACAATGCAAAACAACAATGCAAGTGCCTTCTTTTGAGTAATTTTGCAGCTGCTTTGCCGCCGTTGCCGAATCTTAGGCGGCAAAAGCCGGATAAAATTACATGGGAAAATGGAAACAAGGAAAAGGAGCAGGCAGGAGTGGGCGCGGCGTTACGCCGCGTTTGTGGTGATACTTTTTGTAATAGCCTTCGGCACGTCGCTGTCGATAAGGGCCAACCTCGGGTCGTCGCCCATATCGGCGCCGCCCTACGTGCTGTCGCTCGTGCCGGGCATGGGGCTCACCATGGGGCAGCTCACCATGCTGATGCACGTGTTCTTCATCACGGCGCAGGTGGCCCTGCTGCGCCGCGACTTCGAGCGGAGGCAGTGGCTGCAGATAGGCGTGTCGCTGCTCTTCGGCTTCTACACCGACCTCACCATGTGGCTGACGAGCTTCATGCAGGTGCCCTTCGACTTGCCCCCGGCCATTGGCCTGCCTCTGCGGCTGGCCGAGCTGCTGCTGGGCGGCGCGGTGCTGGCCTTCGGCATAGCCCTCGAGGTGCGCTGCGACTCGCTCATGCTGGCGGGCGAAGGCTTCCCGCTGGCCATCGCCAAGTTTAGCGGCCGCGACTTCAGCAGGGTGAAGATATGCACCGACACGCTGCTCGTGGCCGTGGGCTCGGTGTTCATGCTCGTGTTCTTCGGGCGGTGGGACTGGGCCATGGTGGGCCCGGGCACGCTCATATCCATGTTTTACGTGGGCATGATGGTGCGCGTGTTCTCACCCCACATAGCGTGGCTCGACGCCCTGCTCATACCCGGGGCCCACAGGCAGCAGGCCGGCGCGGCGCCCTCGCCCGACTATTGGGGCGGCCACACCGTGGTGACCATTGCCCGCACTTACGGCAGCGGGGGCGACGCCGTGGGCGAGGAGGTGGCCCGGAGGCTGGGATGGCCCTGCTACGACCGCCAGCTGATAGACATCACGGCGAGGCAGATGGGCTATGCGCCCGAGTTTGTGGAGCGCAGCGAACAGAACATTTCGGCCGCGAGGCTGTGGGAGATGGTGGCTGCCGACAGCGGCATACCGCGCTCTATGAACCCGTCGAAGGACGACGCCATCTTCGTGAGCCAGAGCCGCACCATCAGGAGCCTGGCCCACAAGGGCGAATGCGTGATTGTGGGGCGGCTGGCCAACTGGATTCTGCGCGACGACCCCCACGTGGTCAGGGTGTTTGTGGGCTCGGGCGCCGGCGAGGCCGCACGGCGCGTGGCCCGGCAGCTGGGCATAGGCACCGACGAGGCCGCGCGCAAGGCCGCGCGGGTGAACAGCGGGCGGGCCATCCACTGCCGCCACTACACGGGGGTGAGGTGGGCTTCGCCGGCTGCCTACGACCTGATGGTGAACACCGACCGCATGGGCATTGAGGGGACGGTGGCCACCATCATCGGGGCGGTGGTGCGCTCGCGCAAGGCCGCAGCCGCCACCGGGCCAGCACGCTGACGCAC
>ULSQ01041921.1_pt1 | contig 13353 bp, 12 predicted proteins | sample 1956821 | NCBI WGS metagenome assembly ULSQ01 (sample SAMEA4835712, study PRJEB28245) | human gut metagenome | biome: gut microbiome; material: fecal sample | place: Denmark | collected 2008 | reverse complement strand
AACGAAGGAGAGGAAAAGAGCGGAGAAAAGGGGAAGGAAAACGCGGGAACGAAGGAGGAAGAGGAGGGAAAGGCGGCGGGGAAAAGGGGGAATAGCACCGGGAAGGTGGGGCAACGAGGCTGAAAACACGCACAAGGGGAACGGAAAGCCCAAGGACGGAGATAGGAAGGACAGAAAGGACGACAAAGAGGAAAAGGTACCGGGATGAAAGGCACACAAGGAAAATATAGGGCATGTGTCAGGAGCCGTACACAAAGGAGAGATAAAAAAGGAAGGGCAAAGGCTGTAAAAAAGGAGGAGGTACCGAGACAAGAAAGACGGATACAACTGGACAGAGGACGCACAACAAGGAAAGCACGGAAGATGCACAAGAAGCCACACATGAAAACACCTCATATATATTAAGGTGGAAACCGGAAAGACAGGGAAAGGACGGAGCACCCACCGGTTGACCGAAGACAAGAGAAACAACTATCCGGAAGAGAAGACCAGGCAAGGAAGGCCGAAAACAGAAGGGAAACGACGGACGACGGACAAAAAGACCGCCCGGACTGAAAACGGAAAACGATCAGGCATCCACCGAAACAAAGCGGTACTTAACCGCCACCGTACACATAAGACCGGCCACAGCCGCCCCCGCAAGCCCCCTACCCTGCAACATCACGGCTGCCCGGCAGACAAAGGAGGATTTTCATGGGCTGCTTATGGGAACAATGACACAGGACGGACCGGACAAGCCCGCCACGGCAAAAGCGAATACCCATACCTACAGGACAAATCACCGTAAGACGGAACAGGAAGGACCGTCGTCCCATCCGGTTACAGTCGCCTTGGAAACCGTCCCCCAAGCCCGACAGAAAGACAGGAAAAGAAAGAAAAAACAATCAGAAAGACAACAAAAACACCCAAAAACGGGGCACAGAAAACCTCATCCGAGGCAAATCCGTAGCCCCAAACCTGAATATTTATGCAAAACACACACCCAATCCTGCATATATACCGTATATCATACACTCCGTCTCAGCCAAACGGTAAATCAATCGGAAGCGAACGATTTTACGTTCGGCGCACAAAATGGAGACGACCGGCCGGGAACGGAAAACGGCACGGCTGAAAACGGAAAAAGACAAGCATCCGGGCCACGGAAATACCCCCTCAGAACCGCATCCCGGATTTATCTGAAAGAAAAACGGGACACATCTTGAATAACCATAAGGCACCCAAAAGCACCGTTCCACGACACGGCGGAGGACCGCCGGCGCACCCCCCAACCCCGCCCACGGCAAAAGGAAAGCAAAAGCCGCCCCCACCCTGGCAAAACGGTAAAACCCACCCCCCGCGAGAATCGAATAAAATCCATCAAGGCCGGAACCACTGACGAATACGGCAAACATAAAGGCATAAATCTGACGTTCTCAAAGGAAATCCGGCAAATCGTAAAGTCTCGTACTATGACTGCCTTTAATCAATATATAATACCCTTTGGGTTTCTTGATTCCCAAAGCCTTCTTTACCTGCTCCACACTATCAAACGTACGGAAAGGATGACGCGCCGCCTTGAACTTCGGCCCCACCAACCACACATGTTCGAAACCGGATTCCACCAATAAATCGGCAATGGCCTGATGGGCTTTCCAGCTACTCTCTCCCAATTCCCCCATATCACCGAGTATAACCATCCTGCGTTCCACTTTCATATCCCGGAAATTTTCTATAGCAGCTCTCATACTGGTAGGGTTAGCATTATAAGCATCCACCAAGAGTTTATTATCATCCGTCACCATGAGTTGGGAACGATTGTTTTTAGGTTCGTATGCTGCCAATGCCCGGTTAATCGAATCCATCTCGACCCCGAACGTACGTCCTATCGTTGCTGCAGCCAACATATTCTGCATATTATAGGCACCTATCAATCCGGTCTGCACCTCCTGCCACTCACCTCCGGCAGGCCGCCAACGGAACTTCAAGAAAGGAGCGCATTCAAGCACCTCTCCTTCCACACTCAAGACCTCGTCACATGGACTTCCGTAACAAATCTGGTGTAATCCCCCAGCTATACGCTTCAAGTCTTCACTATCATGGTCAATGAAAACCGTACCATGTTTGGCACGCAAATAGTCATAAAGCTCTCCTTTCGTACGAACAACCCCCTCGAAAGATCCGAATCCCTCCAAATGCGCCAAGCCCACATTGGTAATCAATCCGAAATCCGGATCCACAATTTCGGCCAAAGCCTTAATTTCCCCGGGATGGTTTGCCCCGGTTTCAATGACAACGATGGTATGCTCCGGACTTAACTCCAGCAAAGTCTTCGGCACCCCGATATGATTATTCAGATTTCCCTGCGTGTACAATACGTTATGTTTTTGGGAAAGCACTGCCGCCGTGAGTTCTTTTGTCGTGGTCTTCCCGTTGGTTCCCGTCACCTGAATCACCGGAATCTTAAATTGTTTCCGGTGATAGTGAGCCAGTTGTTGCAATGCCGTCAGTACATCTTCCACTAAAATGTAACGCTCGTCACCCCCCACCGCATACTCAGCTTCATCCACTATCGCGTAAGCGCACCCTTGCTCCAAAGCTTGGGCAGCAAAAGCATTTCCATTAAAAGAGTCCCCTTTCAATGCAAAGAACAAAGCCCCTTGCGGGCACTTGCGGCTATCGGTGGTCACCACCGGATGCTGCTTATAAAGTTCATAAAGTTCTGCTATCTTCATAATTCTGTATTTTACCCCACAAATATAATGTAAATCGAGAGCAAAATATCAAACTTGCTTGAAATATTTTACCGAGATGCCACCTATATTATATAAATATAATCCAAGAAGCACGAAAAACCGGATTATTCTGCGTACATTTGCACGTAAATACTGCAAAAACAATGGAAGGACATATAGAACGTACCATAAGAGTCAACGGACAACTGATGGACCTTTCCACACCGAAAGTCATGGGAATCCTGAACGTCACGCCCGACTCCTTTTATGCCGGAAGCCGCAAGGAAACCACATCCGACATCGTAAACCGAGTGGAACAGATTATTACGGAAGGAGCCGACATGATCGACATCGGTGCCTATTCCTCGCGTCCCAATGCGGAACACGTCAGCACAAAGGAAGAAATGGCACGCCTCCGAAAAGGTCTCGAAGCCATCCGCGAAGTCGCCCCCGAGGCCATCGTTTCCGTCGATACATTCCGTGCAGACGTGGCCTCCATGTGTGTGGAAGAATACGGTGCAGCTCTCATCAATGACATTTCGGGCGGACAAATGGACGAACGGATGTTCGACACCGTAGCTCGTCTGGACGTCCCCTATATCATGATGCACATGCAAGGCACTCCCCAAGACATGCAGCAGCATATACATTATGACCATATCCGCATGGAAATCATGCAATACTTTGCGCTCAGGGTACAAGACCTGCACGCCCGAGGCGTCAAGGACATCATTATAGACCCGGGATTCGGATTCGGAAAAACTTTGGCCCACAACTACGAGTTGTTTAAGCATTTGGAAGACTTCAAGCTATTCGAACTGCCTTTATTAGTCGGCATCTCGCGCAAATCAATGATATACAAACTGCTCGACAGCAGTCCTGAAGAAGCGTTGAACGGAACTACCGTATTGAACACCATCGCCTTGACCAAAGGGGCAGACATTTTGCGTGTGCATGACGTAAAAGCTTGTGTAGAAGCCGTGAGAATATTCAATCAAATGAACGAACAGAAATAAAAAAACATTTCCATGCCATTAGAATTCGGACTGAAAGACTTTATCGACATCTTCCTTGTCGCACTGATGCTGTTCTACTGCTACAAGGTCATGAAAGAGTCGCGTTCACTGAACGTATTCTTCGGCGTGCTGATTTTCGTCGTATTCTGGTTGTTTGTCTCCCAAATACTGGAAATGAAACTTTTGGGTTCCATTCTCGACAAACTGGTCAGCGTCGGTACACTGGCACTGATTATCCTGTTCCAAGAAGAAATCCGCAACTTCTTTTTCACGATCGGTACACACCGGCAAGTGGAAAGTCTCCTCAAGCTCATCCGGCGCAACAAGAAAGACAATAAAAAAACAAACAAGGACGACATCATGCCTATCGTCATGGCCTGCATGAGCATGAGTAAACAAAAGGTCGGGGCATTAATCGTCATCGAACGCAACTTGCCCCTCAACGATATCATACGTTCCGGCGAACTCATCGATGCCAACATCAATCAACGGCTTATCGAGAACATCTTTTTCAAAAACAGCCCGCTGCATGACGGTGCCATGATTATCAGCAAGAAGCGCATCAAAGCAGCAGGCTGCATCCTGCCTGTATCCCACAGCATGGACATCCCGAAAGAATTAGGCCTGCGCCACCGTGCCGCCAAAGGCATATCGCAGGAAACCGATGCCCTGGCCGTCATCGTTTCCGAAGAAACCGGCAATATCTCCGTAGCCTACAAAGACACATTCCATCTCCGCCTGTCTGCAGAAGAGCTGGAACGTTTTCTCACGGAAGACCGACTATAATCAATTCATCATCAAACTCAGATAAGGAGCGTCCCCTTCCAAGAACATATCCGGCAACTCCCGAATATGTACGCTACGACAAGTCCCACCGCTCTCCGAGCAACAACATTCATTTCGTCCTTCTTTCCGGCACAATCCGTTTTCCCACACGTAAACTCCGTTATTCTCCGTGATATCCTCATCTCCTACAACACGTATCCGACCGACCGTATCCGTATGTTGCCGCGCATACAACTGCAAGACCTCATACGCATGTATCACACGCAACTGCACCCGGTTTTTCTGACGAATCATTGCGACATTCCCGGCAAAGCCGAATGCCTCCCGCACCTGCTTATACAGAATATTTTCTACGACTGCCGAAACGGAAAAACACTCCAAAACCCATAGTTTATCTTCACGCGGAACGGCCCAAATCAGCCCGACACACCGTTCGTCATCACGCGCCACCACGACACAACCGTTCCCAAGGAACAAATCTGCACATACAGTATACAAGTCTGCCTCATCATGCAACACAGCATAAGGAACACGACGTAAAAAAGCATCCAAATAAGACTGCAAATCCCCCAACACTGGTTCAACTTCATGCATAGTGGTATAAACTTCACATACCACTTTATCGGTATCGTATGATGCTTCCCACTCCGGCAATGCCACCTCAGTGCAAGTATAATAACCAAAACGATGGTAAAAAGCAAACAAACCTTCATCAGCCGGAATCAAAAGACTGAATAAACACCCGTCGGCATACATTTTACGGTGAGCCTGCCCCATCAGTTCCGTCATCAGCCCCTTGCCTCGGCATTCCGGCTGCGTACAAACCCCTGAAACATAAGCCATAGAGACATCCTCGCCTCCGAACATCATCCGGTATGGCAAACGTTGCAAAGCCGCAACCACACGCCCGTCCCTTACGAGGCAACTGTTTCTTTCAGGCGTATATTTCCGGGTAAAATAAAGTTTCATAAACTCTTCCGTATCGCCGAAACACAAGCTCCACAATGCACGGGTCTGCCATTTTATCAAATGCTGTTCCGGTGTCAGCCCGCACTCTTCAATCTCCGCCTTCACCGTACAAGACGACCACACACTGTATTTCATCAGCAACATCTCCGGTTGATAAGACAGTTTAGCCTTACGCAAGCCCTCCACTCCCAAGTCTTCTTCCCGATTCACATATTTATATTGTTCCGGCAACCGTGAAACGAACTCCTTATTGATGACCGTATAAGCCCCCTCAAACTCCACATCGGCTTTTTCCACGCACACGTCAAAGGTATCACGACAAATCGGAGCCCCGTAAGTAAATGCCACGACCTGTTCCCCAACCAGCAATACACCTCCCCTCAGATCCAGTTCTTCCCGATGCGCCAATGCACGTTGAATGGCTTCCGACTCCGCAGCCACCGCCCTTTTCTCCGCTTCGTCCTGACGCGACTCCACCCAACGGCGAGTCAAATCCAGGCAAGCCGGAACCCATTCGTCCGTCAATTCCTCATAACGATAATCCGGATACAAGGCTTTAAAACGATTCACATGATTACGTTTGGCCTGCAACTTTTTACCGGACAACGCAGCCAACGACTCGCGTAAATAGATATAATCCGCATGGTCCCGGTTGGCATTCACACGGCAGTCTTCCCCCATGCACTCTTCCACCTGCGGCATGAAATCCTCGCAAACGCCTAACAGCAAAAGAGGATGAGACAACCGACACGCATCTTCTTTCAAAGCCTGCAGAATAGCACACCAATCTCCCTCACCCACAGGCATAAGATAAGCCAAATGTCCATCCGCATAAAAACGAAACACCAGAAAACCGCCCCACTCCGCCACTTCCGTGCGATAAAGCATTCTCCAGGCATAAAGATTGGCAAAAGACAAATCACAGTTGCGACGACCTGCGTTTTCAGTATATTTCCACACAAGCGAACGGTCTGCTAAAGATAAAGGATGAAAATCAAGGGACATAAAATATTTTTTTGATACCAAAGTAACATAAAAATTATGAGAGAAACACCATCCCAGAATATAAAAAAATAAAATAGGAATCATACGGTTATTCGGTCAAAAAGCAGTAATTTTGCACAATCCTACTAATTGCAATGTAGAGTTATCAATTTAAAGATTTTAAATATGGACTTAATCAAAGAGATTGTCTCACGCGCTCAAGCTAACAAACAGCGCATTGTTCTTCCTGAAGGTACGGAAGAGCGCACATTAAAGGCTGCCAACCAGATTCTTACCGATGAGGTGGCCGACTTGATTTTATTAGGAAACCGTTCAGAAATAGAAGAAGCGGCAAAAAAATGGGGATTGGGAAACATATCCAAGGCTACTATCATAGACCCGGCTACCAGCCCGAAAAAAGAAGAATATGCCCAATTGCTTTTCGAATTGCGTAAGAAAAAAGGCATGACGATAGAAGAAGCCCACCAAAAAGTGCAGGATCCCTTGTTCTACGGTTGCCTGATGATTAAGGCCGGCGATGCCGACGGACAGTTGGCCGGCGCACGTAACACGACCGGCAACGTATTGCGTCCTGCCCTGCAAATCATCAAGACAGCCCCGGGCATCACCTGCGTTTCCGGAGCAATGTTGCTGCTCACTAAAGCTCCCAACTACGGAAAGAACGGCATTTTGGTTATGGGCGACGTAGCCGTCACCCCTGTACCCGATGCAGGACAGTTGGCTCAGATTGCCGTTTGTACCGCCCGCACAGCCAAAGCCGTGGCCGGAATCGACCCGAAGGTAGCTATGCTGAGCTTCTCCACCAAAGGTTCTGCGAAACACGAAGTCGTAGACAAAGTAGTGGAAGCGACCAAGCTGGCACGCGAAATGGCTCCGGGTCTCAGCATCGACGGCGAACTCCAGGCTGATGCCGCACTTGTACCGAGCGTAGGCGAAAGCAAAGCCCCGGGTTCCGAAATCGCCGGACATGCCAACGTTCTGATTGTTCCCAATCTTGAAGTCGGCAACATCTCCTATAAATTGGTACAACGTCTGGGACATGCCGAAGCCATCGGCCCTATCCTCCAAGGCATAGCACGTCCGGTCAACGACCTTTCCCGCGGATGCTCCATCGAGGACGTTTACACCATGGTAGCCGTCACGGCCAACCAAGCCATTGCGGCAAAAGAACAAAAATAAACGAAAGCTTTAAAATTACACCTATTATATAATATGAAGATTTTAGTATTAAACTGCGGAAGTTCCTCCATCAAATATAAATTATACGACATGACCGACCATTCCGTCATGGCACAGGGCGGTATAGAAAAAATAGGTCTGCCCGGTTCTTTCCTGAAAATGACTTTGCCGGACGGGACGAAGAAAATCATCGAGGAAGACATCCCCGAACATACCAAAGGCGTACAATTCATCTTCCACATCCTGACCGACCCGGAACTCGGTGCATTGAAATCGCTGGAAGAGCTTGGCGCCGTAGGACACCGTATGGTACACGGAGGAGAAAAGTTCAACCAAAGCGTGTTGCTCACTCCTGAAGTGTTGGAAGCCTTCACGGCCTGCAACGACTTGGCTCCGCTACATAATCCCGCCAACCTGAAAGGCGTAAATGCCGTATCGGCCCTTCTGCCTTCGATTCCCCAGGTGGGCGTATTCGACACAGCCTTCCATCAGACGATGCCCGACTATGCCTATATGTATGCCCTGCCCTACGAAATGTATGAAAAATACGGCATCCGCCGTTACGGCTTCCATGGCACGTCCCACCGTTATGTATCCCAACGTGTCTGCGAATACCTTGGCGTAGACCCTGCCGACAAACGCATCATCACTTGCCACGTGGGCAATGGCGGTTCCATTTCGGCCGTAAAAGACGGCAAATGTATCGACACCTCGATGGGACTGACTCCGCTGGAAGGCCTGATGATGGGTACCCGTTCCGGCGATGTAGACGGCGGCGCGGTAACCTTTATCATGGACAAGGAAGGGCTTGCTCCTTCTGAAATGTCCAATCTCCTGAACAAAAAATCCGGCGTGGCCGGTGTCACGGGAGTTTCTTCGGACATGCGCGAGGTGATTGCCGCAGCCCACGAAGGCAACCAACGCTGCCGCTTGGCTCTCGACATGTACGCCTACCGCGTGAAAAAATATATCGGTGCTTACGCTGCGGCCATGAACGGGGTGGACATCATCCTCTTCACCGGAGGCGTGGGAGAAAACCAGGCCGACATGCGCGAAGCTTTCTGCAACGGTCTGGACTATCTGGGCGTATCGCTCGACAAAGCCAAAAACAATACCGTACGTGGCGACGAAGCCATCATCTCCACACCAGACAGCAAAGTGACGGTATGCGTCATCCCGACCGATGAGGAACTGATGATAGCCAAAGACACCATGGCACTGGTATGAACTTCGCCTTCTTCCTTCACTATCTGAAGGAAAATACCCATGCAATGGAAAATGTTTCTAACTCTATACAGGGTGCGGGATTGTTTCCGCACCCTTTTTATATCGGTCTGCCGGAAAGATTCTGCGTCAAGGAGACGGCACAATATAATTTTTTCCCGAAAACACTTGCAAGTCACTTATTTTTCAAATACTTTTGGTGATGAACTTCGGGAAGGTAAGCCTTACAAAGGACAACACGTCCAATAACCGAAAACATAACGAATATGAAAAAAAGAACATTCTTCATATCTTTATTCAGTACGGCAATACTTGGCATTGCGGGATACATTGGATATAAAACTTCCCAAACGGACACGGCCACAAACGAAAGTCACCTATCCTTAAATGTAATCAACAAAGACAAACCCGTTAATGTGGAATTGCGTGACATAGTCGACAGCATCCAATATACGGTATTAGAATCATCCGGTTCTTGCATGTTAGGAGAAATAGTGAGGGGCAAGAAAACGGATGGGTACTATTTTGTAAGAGACGATTTCGGACTATACGCATTTGATGAAGAGGGACGCTTTATAAATGAAATAAGCCAAAAAGGAAATGGAAACAAGGAGTACGTCCACTTGGACAATTTCTATATCGACGAACAACAAAAGGCAATCGGACTAATCTGCAACCCGTCCCCAAAAATCATGTTTTTCAGCTATGACGGCGAATATCTATCCACCGTCCGATTGCCGGAAGAAGATGGCGGAATACATTCCATAATGAGAAGCCCCGACCAAGATTTACTGGCATACTACCCTATGCCCAATGATTATATTAAAATCGAACATGAATATAAAAAAGAGGAAATCAACGGCAACGGACTAAAAACGTTTCCCCTGCTTGCCATGAAAGACCTGACGACAAAAGGTATCCATTACGCGTTTTCAGCCTGCCCCATGGCCATCTATAAAGACACCTGTTATCTGTTATCCGTCCTCTCGCACAATCTGTACGCTTACAAAAATGGAGAAATAAAACATGCCTACCAATTTGATTGGGCCAAGCAACTTCCAAGCACAAAGTTCCTAAAAGAATGCAGGAATGAAAACTTTTATGACTTAAAAGAGAAAATACAGGAATCGGGCATGAGCATCGGATTCACTGGCATACAGGCAAACAAAGACTATATGTTTATCTCCGTCAACAATGAAAACACACTGATATGGGATGGCAGGCAAAGTGTCTTGATACATAACACTTATGACAGCGAGAGAAATTTCCACTTTCCCAATATCGCATTGAGCGGAGGATGCTCGGATGAAAACATCGGCTTTTATAATGCTGATATTTTATGTCAACAGAAAAAGCAACTACCCACACGAAGCCAAACTTTCAACCGGATAGTCCAATCCATTAAAGAAGAGGACAATCCGGTTCTCTACCGGTTCATATTCAAAAAGGACCTAATAAACCATATAAGCATGAAATATAAACTAAAATAGCCATCGTCCCATGAAAATCAGCTTGAACCAACGAACGGGATTCTTCTTGCTGAATCCCATATAATCCCACCAGACCATGGCAAAATACCTCAGCACTTTATTATATATAGGCGTATTTCTCTCTTCTTGCCAAAAAGAAGCACCTATACGGCAAATCACCGGATTCGACTCGCCGCCCGCCATAAACGGGCAGGGGCTTACCGCTGATTCATTTTACGTCGTGCCTTTAGAGAGTAAAAACAACGTCATCATAAGCGACATCCGTAAAATAGATTTCGTAGACTCATCAATGGTCATCCTTTCTTCCGAAGGCGTTTTTTCTTTCAATAGGCAAGGACAATATTTATGTCAATATGGGGAAAAGGGTAACGGCTCAGGAGAATACCATACATTGACTTCCATGTGGGTTGACGAGCAAAAACATATTCGTATCATAGACGGAGCCAGAAACAGAATACTGACCTTTAGTACTGATGGACAGTTGTTGGACACACAAACCTATTCCTCGTCGACTTTCGACCTGCTAAACGATTGCGAACCCATTGACAACAATCATCTTTTTTGTTCAAACCATATCTATAATGACTTAAACACCATCTATTCGACTTTCGACTTGCAGAGAAAAGAAAGTCACCCCCTTCACAAGTTTGCAGGAAAAACGGCAAACACGCAAGAATATACAGGGCGACATGCCTTCACACTGCAAAAAGACACCGTCTTCTGTGTTTCCCCTTTCAGCCCGGACATATATTATTGGACTGAAGGAAACAACGACATACGCCCTTATCTTTCGATTATGACAGAACAAGAAATATTGTCTGAAAAAGAACAAACCTCCATCGAAGATTTTGGCATAACGCGTTACGCCGAATTACTCAATCAGGACGTATTCACAGGATTTACAGACTTGTTCATAACCCCTCAATACTACTTCTTAGGTTTTTATAACCTCTCTTATTTCTTAGTGAACAAAAGTACCCACAAGGGAGTCAGGTATGAATATCCGCTACAAACAGATAAAATATCATACCTTCCGCTGATTAATATAAGAGCCGTAAGTCCCCAAGGCTTTTTGGTGGGCTTTGAAGAGGCTTATAAACTCAAGCAGTGGAAAATCAACACAGAAACACAAGATGATAACTTAAGAAAGGTTCAGGCCGTGGTCCAGAAGATTTCTGCTGAAGACAATCCTTGCTTGTTCTTTTATAGGCTGAAATAAATCGACATAAAAAACGTGTAGAGAAAAAGGAACAAGGCATGGCGGTGACAAAACATCTTACTTTACTGCACCCCAAAGCAATCCACTGATTTACAACCAAATACGAAGCAAAAATCAATCTCCGCAGAACGGAAAACGTTTCTCAGCCGATTGAAAAATCAATCTCAGCCGAACGATTTTCCGTTCTGCGGAGATTGATTTTCCGGACAGCACAGAGCAGATTCTGTCATGTATTTTACAGAACTTTCATTTACGCAAACCGTCCGGCGGAAACAGCGACAGACACGCTACAAAGGTTACAGGCAAGTGTCGCCCTCTACATAGTTCTCCATAAACAGGTTCTCCCCGTCGAACACGGCGTAAGTGAACTGCGTAATCCAGTCGCCCAGAATCAGGACACGGCTCGAACGGGTCAGCATCAGGTCCAGCTCGATGTGGCGATGGCCGAAAATGAAATAGTTGATTTCGGAATGGGCTTTCAGGTATTCCTTGGCAAAACGGACGAGATACTCCTTGTCCTCACCCAGATACGGAGGGTCACCGCCTTCCACGCCATGCTTCTGGCGGCTGTGCGCCGCCCAAGACAGACCGAAATCCACAGCCCAACGGGGGTGGATGCAGGAAAACATGCGTTGGCAAAGGCGGTTGCGGAACACGGCACGCAGGAAACGGAACTTGCGGTCGGGATCGCCCAAACCGTCACCGTGCGCCAACATGAACACCTTGTCGCCCATCTCCACCGTCATCGGCTCGGTGTGCAGCGTCACGCCGCATTCCTTCACCAAGTAATCGCCGCACCAGATGTCGTGGTTGCCCGTAAAGAAGTGTACCTCCACTCCCCGGTCGGCCAATTCGCTGAGCTTCCCGAGGAAACGGGTATAGCCACGGGGCACCACCGTCTTATATTCATACCAGAAATCAAAGATGTCCCCCAACAGGTAAACCGCCGAAGCCTTATCCTTGATGCCGTCCAGAAAGCGCACCAACCGGCGTTCCCGCGTACGGTCGTGCGGGATGGAACGGCATCCCAGATGGGCATCCGAAAGAAAATATACGCTTTTCATCACAAGAATCCCAATTCCATTTTGGCTTCCTCGGTCATCATGTCCTTGTCCCACTCGGGTTCAAACACCAGATTGACCTCCACCGACCTTACCTGCTCTATACTCTCCAACTTCTGGCGCACGTCCTCCACGATGAAATCCGCAGCCGGGCAGTTCGGGGCCGTAAGCGTCATGTCCACGCTCAGGGCATAATCGTCTGCCAAGTCTATCTTATATATCAATCCGAGGTCGTACACATTCACCGGTATCTCAGGGTCGTACACCGTTTTGAGCATCTCGATCACTTTCTCTTCCACCTGCAATTTCTCCGGCATTTTCTTTTCCTCTTCCATATATCGGTCTTTATTTATCTTGTTATACTAATTTACCTTCTTCACAATAACTGTAAAAACCGCCTTCGGCCACGATGATGTGGTCCAACAGACGGATATTCATCATCCGGCAAGCCTTCTGGAGCCGGTCGGTCAGCCGGTCGTCCTCCATGCTGGGGCGCACCTGCCCCGACGGGTGGTTGTGGCAAAGCGCAATGACAGGCGCACGGTGCAACAGGGCTTCGCGCAAAATCAGGCGGATGTCGACCGCCGTCTCCGTCAACCCGCCTTTACTTACGAGTATCTTATCCAAAATGCGGCAAGCCTGGTTCATCAGAAGCACATAACATTCCTCGTGGAACAAATCCTGCATCTG
>ULSQ01051875.1_pt1 | contig 13539 bp, 10 predicted proteins | sample 1956821 | NCBI WGS metagenome assembly ULSQ01 (sample SAMEA4835712, study PRJEB28245) | human gut metagenome | biome: gut microbiome; material: fecal sample | place: Denmark | collected 2008 | reverse complement strand
CCCGCTGCCGTGTGGGGGCGGCGGCTGCCGTAGACAGCAATGCCACAACATATTTTGAGATATGCAAAGACTGATAGATTTATACCGGCAGTGGGCCGGAGAGGCCCCGGCCAACGTGCAGAAGCTGCCTCAGGCAGGCAGCAACCGCGAGTATTACCGCATGGCCGATGCCGACGGGGCTACCGTGGTCGGCGTGGTGGGCACGAGCCGCGACGAAGACCATGCGTTCGTTTACCTCAGCAATCACTTCAACAAGAGGCGCCTGCCCGTGCCGCGTGTGCTCGCCGTGAGCGACGACGAGCTGTGCTACCTGCAGACCGACCTCGGCTCGGTGTCGCTCTTCGACGCCATTGCCGGTGGTAGGGAGGCCGGAGGGCGCTACAATGTCAACGAGAAAGAGCTGCTCGTGCGCACCATCAGGGAGCTGCCCGACATACAGATAAGGGGCGCCCGCGGGCTCGACTTCAGCCACTGCTACCCGCAGCCCGAGTTCAACATGGACAGCGTTCTGTTCGACCTCAACTATTTCAAGTATTGCTTCCTCAAGCCCACCGAGCTCGATTTCCACGAGCTGAAGCTCGAGGCCGACTTCCGGCTCTTTGCCAAAGACCTCACGGCAGAGCGCGCCGACAGTTTCATGTACCGCGACTTCCAGGCGCGCAACGTTATGCTCGACGGGCGCGGCAACCCGTGGTTCATCGACTTCCAGGGCGGGCGGCGCGGCCCGTATTACTACGACGTGGCCTCGTTTCTGTGGCAGGCGTCGGCCCGCTACTCGCATAAGCTGCGCCGCGAACTGGTGTACGAGTACTACGAGTCGCTGAAGAACTACACCGAGGTGCCCTCGGTGCGCCACTTCGTAGAGCAGCTCAGCCGCTTCGTCTTGTTCCGCACGCTGCAGGTGCTCGGTGCATACGGCTTCCGCGGATACTTCGAACAGAAGCGCCACTTCATCGACTCCATACCGCCGGCCATACAAAACCTGCGAGAGATGCTCGGCCTGAAGTGCTTCCCATACCCGTATATGATGGACATGTTGAGGCGGCTCACGGCCCTGCCCCGGTTTGCCACGATAGAGCAGCCCGCCCTCAACAGGGCCGACGGCTACCGCACGGCCCACACCAACGTTTACAAGGCGCACCCGCAAGACGGCCCTGCCACGTTTTCAAAGTACGACGGGCGCGGGCCGCTCGTGGTCAGGGTGTTCAGCTTTGCCTACCGCAACGGCATACCGGCCGACGAGTCGGGCAACGGAGGCGGCTATGTGTTCGACTGCCGCAGCACCCACAACCCCGGCCGCTATGAGCCCTACAAGAAGCTGACGGGGCTCGACGAGCCGGTGATACGCTTCCTCGAAGACGACGGCGAGATACTGGTTTTCCTCGAGAGCGTATATAAGTTGGCCGACGCCCACGTGCGCCGCTACATGCAGCGGGGCTTCACCGACCTGATGTTCTGCTTCGGGTGCACCGGCGGACAGCACCGCAGCGTCTACAGCGCGCAGCATCTGGCCGAGCACATCAACGGCAAGTTTGGCGTAGAGGTGCGCATAGTGCACCGCGAGCAAGGCATATCCACTGTGCTCGAGGCACGCAGCAAGGGCAAGGAGGGCCCACAGCCATGAGCGCCGGCGCCAGGATGCAGGCAATGGTATTTGCCGCCGGGCTCGGCACGCGGCTCAAGCCGCTCACCGACACCATGCCCAAGGCCATGGTGAGCGTTGGCGGCCGCCCGCTGCTGTGGCGGGTGCTGATGGGGCTTCGCGACGCCGGGGTGGGGCGGGTGGTGGTCAATGTGCACCATTTTTCAGGCCAGATAACCCGCTACTTGGCCGACAACGACAACTTCGGGATGGACATACGCATATCCGACGAGACCGACAGGCTGCTCGATACGGGCGGCGGACTGAAGAAGGCGGCGCCGCTCTTCTGCGGCGATGCGCCAATACTGATACACAATGTCGACATTATGAGCAACGTGCAGCTGGCTTCATTCTATGCCTCGGCGGCCGGGCCCGATGCCACGCTGCTTGTCAGCGAGCGACAGACCAAGCGCTATCTGCTCTTCTCGGCCGACATGAGGCTCGTAGGGTGGACAAACATTGAGACGGGCGAGGTGCGCAGTCCTTATCCAGGTCTTGACCCGCGGTCGTGCCGCATGTACGCCTTCTCGGGCATACACGTGTTCTCGCCCCGCCTGTTTCCGCTCATGCAGCCGTTTCCCGACAAGTTTGGCATCATCGATTTCTATCTCCGTGCCTGTGCCCAGGCCGACATACGCGGATGCCTGATGCCCCGACTCAGGCTGCTCGACGTGGGCAAGCTCGACACGCTTGCTGCCGCCGAAGAGTTTGTGGCCGGCGCCGGGGGCGGTGCCGGGGCCGCGCCGGTGGGGTGAAGCCCGTAGGCCTTGGCGCCCCGCCAGCATGGCGCCAAGGCAGCATTCACGCCGGCTGCATGGTGGCCGCGGGCTCCGTTCGGCTCGAGGGCGTTAGGCCATGGTTGGCGTCAGCCGCCAGCGGGCATGTTTTCCGGGCCAAACGGGCGTCGCCCGGGCTTGCCGTGCCATTTCCGTTTGCTTCTGCCTAAAATACACAGCGGCCCGTTTGGCGGTATTGCATTTTTGTTGTAACTTTGCATTTAAAAACCTGATGTCTTGTCGATGTCGGGTGTTGGGCTAATAACTTTAATTACATAGTATGCAACAGAAGATCATTATCCTCGACTTTGGCTCACAAACCACGCAGCTCATCGGGCGCCGCGTGAGGGAGCTCGACACATTCTGTGAGGTTCTTCCGTACAACAAGTTCCCTAAAGACGACCCGTCTGTGATTGGCGTCATCCTCAGCGGCTCACCCTATTCGGTGCACGACCCCGAGGCGTTTAAGGCCGACCTCAGCCAGTTTGTGGGCCGCCTGCCGGTACTTGGCATCTGTTACGGGGCGCAGTTCATTGCCAACTCGGGTGGCGGCAAGGTCGAAAAGACCGATACCCGCGAGTATGGGCGTGCCCATCTGCAGTGGTTTGAAGCCGGGAACCCGCTCTTCAAGGGGTTCGACGCCAACTCGCAGGTGTGGATGAGCCATGGCGACACCATCACGGCCATACCCTCCGACTGTCGCGTAATAGCTTCTACGGGCAGCGTGAAGTATGCCGCTTACGCCAGCGACACAAATCCGCTGTGGGCCGTGCAGTTCCATCCCGAGGTGTTCCATACCACCCAGGGCAAGCAGCTTCTGCGCAACTTCGTGGTCGACATCTGCGGCAGCCGCCAGGAGTGGAGCCCGGCCTCGTTTGTAGAGACCACCGTGGCAGAGCTCAAGGAGCAGCTTGGCAACGACCGGGTGATACTCGGCCTGTCGGGCGGGGTAGACTCTTCGGTGTGTGCTGTGCTGCTTAACAAGGCCATAGGCCACAACCTCACCTGCATATTCGTAGACCACGGAATGCTCCGCAAGAACGAGTTTAACAAGGTGATGGACGCATACCAGGGCCTTGGGCTCAACGTGATAGGCATCGACGCGAGCGAGAAGTTCTTTGCCGACCTTGCCGGTGTGACCGACCCCGAGCAGAAACGAAAGATAATAGGGCGCGACTTCGTCGAGGTGTTCAACGCCGAAGCCAAGAAGATAACCGATGCCAAGTGGCTCGCCCAGGGCACCATCTACCCCGACAGGATAGAGAGCCTTAGCATCACGGGCATGGTGATAAAGAGCCACCACAACGTTGGCGGACTGCCCAAGGACATGCACCTGAAGCTGTGCGAGCCGCTGAAGTGGCTCTTCAAAGACGAGGTGCGCCGCGTGGGCTACGAGCTCGGCATGCCAGAACGGCTCATCAAGCGCCACCCCTTCCCCGGACCGGGCCTGGCCGTGCGCATACTTGGCGACATAACACGCGAGAGGGTGAGCATCCTTCAGGAGGCCGACGACATCTATCTGAACAATCTGGTGAGCTACATCTGCGAAGACGGCGAGCCGCTTTACGACAAGGTATGGCAGGCCGGGGCCGTGTTGCTGTCAAACATACGCAGCGTAGGCGTTATGGGCGACGAGCGCACGTATGAGCATCCCGTGGCTTTGCGCGCCGTGACCAGCACCGATGCCATGACGGCCGACTGGGCGAGGCTGCCCTACGACTTCCTTGCAAAGGTGTCAAACGAGATTATAAATAAGGTGAAAGGGGTCAACCGCGTTTGCTATGACATCTCTTCAAAACCACCTTCGACAATAGAGTGGGAGTGACCTCCGGCCTGCTTCCGCTTTTACAAAATCCCCATGGTGCGGTAGGGCTGTGCCCGCCACATCATGGGGATTGTTTTATGCCGCGGCTGCATGCGGCGTTGACGGTCTTGGCGTTCCTGTATAGAGAATGCTGTTTTGCAACAAGAACAATTATGAATGCCCGCAAGTTGCCAGGTGGTTATATTGAGTTGGCGGGAGTTGGGATTCATTGTGGTAGCCCGAATTTGGCGGACAGCAGCTTTTGGGGGGGATGTCTGCTACCTACAAGAGCGAGCTCATTGAGTGATAACTCATGCTAATTCCGGCCAACTCTTTTGCATTTAGCATTATAATCAGATTTTGTGAAGTTTCGGAATAGTGTCGTATGATGTGAAAATTATGTGAGGGCATTTGGCCGTTACATTGTTTTTTGCTATTTTTGCAAATGCCTAATCGGCCCCATGCGCCTGCACCCATAGTGCAGCAGCATACATAGCAGCTTATGGAAGACGCAACGTGGCCGTATCAATGCTTGATAACAGATATTATATACACACTAAAACTATATAAAATGTAGACAAAGACCATACTAACGGCAATGGCCGTATTGCTGATGGGCGTATGCTCAGGCGTGCAGGCGAGGGTGAAACCGACAGAGAAGCCGCGCATACTGATAAGCACCGACATTGGTGGCACCGACCCAGACGACAACCAGTCGATGGCGCATTTCCTCATGTACAACGACGAGTTCGCAACCGAGGGCATCGTGTCGTCGCCGTCTTACGGCGATGGCAGCACCGATGAGATACTCCGCATGATAGGCGTCTATGAGCGCGACCTGCCCCGGCTGAGGCAGCATGCGCCGGGGCTGGCCCACCCCGACAGCCTGCGCGCGTTGACTAAGCAGGGGCGCAAGGGGGTGCTCCGCTTTGCGGATACTCCACGCCGACCGAAGGCTCTGACTGGATTGTGAGATGCGCCCGCAAGGAAAGCGCCAAACCGCTGTATGTGCTGGTGTGGGGCGGCCTCGACGACCTGCCCCAAGCCCTGCACGACGCGCCCGACATAGCCCGGAAGATACGCGTCTATTGGATTGGAGGGCCTAACAAGAAGTGGAGCATAAACAGCTACGTGTACATCGTTGATAACTTCCCCGACCTGTGGTTCATTGAGAACAACGTGGCCTATCGCGCTTTCATTGCCGACGGGAAGAAGGACGACAAGTATAACAAGGGCTTCTATGACTACTTTGCCAAGGGGGCAGGGGCGCTCGGGGCCGACTTCGGGTCGTACCTGGGAGGGCGACCCAAGATGGGCGACACGCCGGCATTGCTCTACATGATGGACGGCGACCCGGCCGACTCCACCCGTGAGTCGTGGGGCGGGAGCTTCGAACCGTGTGACAGGAGCCCGAGGGTGGTGTTCCGACGTGCGGCTACCGCTGCCGACACGGTGCAGAACTACGCCATCATCGAGTTTCTTGTGGCTGGCCCCGAACTGCCCGACTCAATGGTGGGGCGGCCCTGCGTGACGCTCAACATCGCGCGGCAGAGCTGGCAGGGCTACTACATGGGCGGTGGCGACTATATGGCGAGATATTCCACTTACACCCTCGGCACGCTGCCTTACACCATCGTTTCTGATGTCGATGGGTTCCCGGCGCAGAGCGGCGCGGTGACGATAGCTAACTCATGGCCCGGCCGGCGTAGGCCCACCGACTACAGGCTGGGCAGCAATTGGTGGACAGACAAGAGCTCGCCCGAGCTGTTTTACTCTATATTACAGGGAGGGGCAACAATATATAAATGGCGCACCGAGGTGATGGACGACTGGGGCGAGCGCTGGTCGTGGCTTAAGTGAGCGGCCGGCGGGCAGCCTTTCTCTATTGCCGGGGCATGACAAGGCAATGCGGCGGCGCGCGAGTTTTTCACTGTAGATACGCTCGGAGAAATTCAAATCTTACAGTATAAGTGCAGTAAGCAGAGGATACTGCCGGCAGAAAGTCACACTTTTGCTGTCGAAAACTACGACTTGTATTTTCGTTACAAATGATGTGATTGTCATTTTGTTGCCGGCAAAGAGCACGTCGCCCTATGCGACGACCACAACACAGAGGAATATCAGCTGTTTCCAGATGCCAACACGATGATTGAGCAGTTTGAAATAGACGGAAAGAAACTGATTGACATCATCGAGGAATTGGAGGAAGTGGAGCCTATGTTAGGCGCAGTATGCCCATGCTGGTGCTGTCGATAGCGGCGGACGGCATTGGGCAAAACGCCCAAACGGCTGTTTGGTTATTATCATGCAGGCCTTTTATGCCAGCCGGATTGAATGCCTTTGGAGTCATGTCAGCCCATTGGTTTTATCCAGCAGCACGCTATGCCCTTTGGCAAACGGACAAACGGGCATATAAAATTCAGCTAATTTCGGTCATTGTAGAATAAAACCTGTTTATAAATAGCCCGGGGGCAGACATGTCTTCGGGCCATTTTTTATTATGGGTGCGCCAACATGGCTTTGCGGCAAAATGTGGGCGGGCTGCATTTCCTGCACAAAATTCCCACTTACAGCCATGCTCGCGCAATGGTACAGGCGGTGCTTCAGAGTTTGATTTCAGCCTTGTTGCACGCTGTTTTTGCTGCCGCTGTAAGCGGTTGATTGCCAGATGCTTTGCAATACGTGCCGTTTTTATGGACAAAACGGCCGTTTTTGCACTCTGAAACATACCATATTGAACTGCAATACGGCACGTTTCAGAGTGCAAAGCTGCCCACCGTTGGTTTTTGACGCGCTTCCGGCCGCGCACAAGCGGGCGTGAAACATTGTGCGGGTCGGGGCTTTTTGTGGCCTCGCGGCTTTCGCGTTTGCCGATTATTTAGTATATTTGCACTCGCAAATGCGGCGGTTGCAGCGTGCGGCAAGCACGGGACGGCCGGCGCACAGCGCAATGATGCCCGGAGCCAAGGGCCACAATGGGCGGCCGCGAGAGGCCGCCGTCGGCGCGGTGAGGGCAGAAATGACATTTATAAACAACAGCATTGGCTATTATTCGCGTTCAAGAAAAAGCCTGAGAAACTGATTTCTGAAGCAACGGGAAATTAGTGCCGATGTTCACGGAGAGTCCGGGAGGCTTTCCCATCTACACCATAATGTTGATGTCTGCACCCATATCGGGTGTAGGCCTATTCTTGGTGTATGGCGGGTTTGTTTCTCAGGCTTCCCGTGAACGCGAGAGAAAGGTCGGCACCTTTTTCTGTTTCCCCTTGCCAAGTGATTGATAGCACGGTGCGCAAAGGCTATCAATGACAATGGCAAACAACAATCTTCATGACGCAAAGGCGGCAAAGAAGGATGAGTTTTACACCTGCATCGAAGACATAAGCAACGAGTTGCGCCACTATCGCGACTTTTTCCGGGGCAAGTCGGTGCTGTGCAACTGCGACGATCCTTACGAAAGCAACTTCTTCAAGTTTTTCGCCCTCAACTTCAACTCGTGGGGGCTGCGCCGTCTCGTGGCCACTTGCTACGACGGTTCGCCTGTGGCCGGGAGCGAGCTGTGGCTGCCCTTCGATGACTACCCGAAGCCGGTGAGGCTGCGCACGGCCTACAAGATAGTGATAACCGAGGTGCCCGACCTCAACGGCGACGGGGCAACCGATATGGCAGACGTAGACATGCTGATACGCAACCGGGCCAACGTGCTAACCCGCCTCAATGGCAACGGCGACTTCCGCTCGCCTGAATGCGTGGCGATGCTGCGCGAGGCGGATGTAGTAGTGACCAACCCGCCGTTCTCGCTCTTCCGCGAATACCTCGCACAACTTATAAAGTATGACAAGAAGTTCTTGATAATAGGGAATCTAAATGCTATCACCACAAAAGACATTTTCCCGCTAATCATGACCAATAAAGTATGGTTTGGCCCAAGCATTACGAGCGGGGATAGGGCTTTCCGTGTGCCAGATGACTATCCATTGACCGCCTCCACTTGTGGCATTGACAGCGAAGGGTACAAATTCATTCGCATTAAAGGGGTGCGTTGGTACACAAACATAGACCACAAGAAGCGCCATGAGGAAATTGATCTCTACAAAATGTACAGCCAGGAAGAGTATCAAACCTTTGACAACTACAATGCAATAAATATCAACAAGACATCCGACATACCTTATGACTATGATGGGGTGATGGGCGTTCCAATCACTTTTATGGACAAGTATAACCCCGAACAGTTTGAAATTATTGGCCTGACCCAGATAGGATGCCATGACCTCGTGCCCGACACGCGCCGCTACGACGACTACGTGGAGGTGAACCGAAGCACCGGTAAGGCAACTGGCGCTTCGGGAAGAAAGACCAACGAGAATGCAGTGATTGCCGGTGAGGGAAACAAGAAAACTTTCTACCGAAATGCAGAGGGGCACATCGTGCATTCGGAATACAAGCGTGTACTAATCAGAAAGAAGAAGAACTAATGACAAAAATATATAGAAATGGAAATAAAGTTGCAAAGAATAACCATCCGTCAGCTCGTTGAGGGGTTCACGAACAACGACGAGGAGGGCGTGACGGGATATGGAGGGCGACTGAATATCCGCCCGAAGTACCAGCGGGAGTTTGTTTATGACGACAAGAAAAAGATGGCGGTGATAGACACTGTGTTCAAGGGCTATCCGCTGAACGTGATGTATTGGGTTGAGACCGGGGATGAGGCCTACGAGCTTCTCGACGGGCAGCAGCGCACGATGAGCATCTGTTCGTACTTTGCCGGGGAGTTTTTTGTTGACCTCGACGGCAACCTGAAAGGCTACGGCAACCTGACCCGCGATGAGCGCGAGCGTTTTCTCGGGTACAATCTGATGGTTTACATCTGCACGGGTGGCACAGACTCGGAGCGCATAGAGTGGTTTCAGACCATCAACATAGCCGGTGAGAAGCTCACCGGGCAGGAGATTCTCAACGCGATATACTGCGGCGAGTGGGTCACGGAGCTTAAACGCAAGTTCAGCAAGACGGGTTGCGTGGCCATGAAGCTGGGCGGCGACTACGTGAAAGGCTCGGCAATACGCCAGGACGTGCTCCACACGGTGCTCGGATGGATAAGCGGCGGCGACGTGGCGGCATACATGGCGCGGCATCAGCGCGACACGAACGCCGACCGCGAGTGGCAGTATTTCCAGCGCGTGGTGGCGTGGATAAAGTCGGTTTTCCCCCGTGTGCGCCGCGAAATGAAAGACGTTGGCTGGGGCGTATTGTACGATAAATACAAGGAACGCGACTTCAGCGCAACCGAACTTGAGGCCCGCGTGGCCGCGCTGATGGAGGATGAGGACGTCAGCCGCAAGGCCGGCGTCTACCCATACGTGCTCTCCGGCGACGAGCGACAGCTGAGCATACGCGCCTTTACGCCCCGCATGAAGCGCGAGGCCTACGAGCGTCAGCACGGCATCTGCCCCTCGTGCGGCCTGCATTTCGACCTGTCGGGCATGGAGGGCGACCATATCACTCCGTGGCACGAAGGCGGGCGCACCGTGGCCGACAACTGCCAGATGCTCTGCCGCGACTGCAACCGCCGAAAGGGAGGGCGGTGATGTGCTTCGGCTTGTGTAATGTGTTTGTGCGAGGCTGCGGGCTGCAGTGTGCCGCCGGGCTGATTGATTGTGTGGCTTTGCGTGTGGCCGGAATGTGCAGGCAGGGCCGTCGGCAGGGTAATCCGTGTCTGTTGGGGTGAATGAAGCCGCTGTGGATAAGCAAATCGGGAGCGCCATTGCATACGCCGGCACTCCCGATAGTGGCTGTTTGAAATAAGTTGGGCCTGTTGATGGCCGGTTGTGATGGCTGCGGGGCGTTACGCCGGTTTTGCGCCATCTGCCGTCGAAGGCCATGAGAGCCAAGATGCTTGTCAATACTCCAGCACGAGCGTCTGGCGCGGACGGAGCTTGAAGTCGTGGCTTATGTCGTATTTGTGGCCCGAGGTGACGTCGCGCGCCACGGTGCCTTGCGGCACAACCTCGGCGTAGCGGGCGGCAGTGAACGTGGCCTCAGACTTTTTTCCGTTGATGACCACGAGCACGTTCTTCCCATTGTAAGAGCGGTTGATGGCGTAAACGCCCTTCATCGGTATAAACTGCGTCATCGTTCCCTTGGTCACCACCTCGTTGCCCTGGCGCCAATGCAGCAGCCGGCTCAGCCAGTTGAACATGGCGTTCTCGGCCTGTGTGCGCCCTTCGGCAGTGAAGGCGTTGCGCTTGTCGCCCGGGAAACCGCCGGGGAAGTCCTTGCGCACGTTGCCGTCGGTCACCTGCTTGGTGCCGTTCATCAGTATCTCCGTGCCGTAGTATATCTGCGGAATGCGCTTCACGGTGAGCAGCAGCGCCAGTGCCTGCTTCAGCGCGAGGGTGTCGCGGCCGTTGCCCAGGAATCGGTCGGTGTCGTGGTTGTCTATGAATGCCATCACGCTCTCGGGGTTGGGGTAGAGGTAGTCGTATACAAAGTTGTTGTATATTCGGTTCATCCCCTGCCACCAGTCGTCGGTTTCCTCGTTCTTTGCCTGGTTTATCTTGTCGTAGAAGCTGAAGTCCATCACGGTCTTCAAGTGGCTGTTGGCCTTGGCCACCTTCGAGTCTTTCTGCCAGGCAGCCGTGTATGCAGGCTCCGTCACCCACGTTTCGCCCACGGTGTTGAAGTTGGGATACTCGTCGTTGAGCTCTTTCATCCAGCGGGCCATGCCGTCGGCAAAGGCGTAGGGATAGGTGTCCATGCGTATTCCGTCTATTCCCACCGTCTCAATCCACCAGATGCTGTTCTGTATGAGGTAGGTCATCACGTGCGGGTTGTGCTGGTTCAGGTCGGGCATTGTGGGCACAAACCATCCCTCTACGGTCTCTTTCGTGTCTATCTTCGAAGCGTATGGGTCTACCACCGGCGTTAGCTTGTAGCTCGTCTGCAGGTAGTCTTCGTTCGGTTTCGGTGTTCCGCCCGACTTCTCGAGCCACTGCGGCTGGTTGAGCCAGTCGTGGCTGGGCATGTCTTTTATCCACGGATGGTCGAAACCGCAGTGGTTGAATATCATGTCCATCACCACTTTGAGCCCTTTGCCGTGGGCTTCGTCGGTCAGCCGGCGGTATTCCTCGTTGGTGCCGAAGCGCGGGTCAACCTTGTAGTAGTCCGTTGTGGCATACCCGTGGTAGGTGCTGTTGCCGCCGTTGTCGGGGCTGTTGTTTTCGAGCACCGGCGTAAACCACAGCGCGGTTACTCCGAGTTGCTTGAAGTAGTCGAGGTGTTGGCGTATGCCTTCCAGGTCGCCGCCGTGGCGCAGGCTGGGTTGCGAGCGGTCGTTCTTGTAGGGCATCATGCCTTTAATCTGGTCGTTGTCAGTCTTGCCCGATGCAAACCGGTCGGGCATAAGCATGTAGAGCACGTCGGCGTTGGTGAATCCCATGTGCTCGTCGCCGCGCTTGTCGCGCCTCTTCAGCTGGTACTTCACTTTCTTCCCCGAGAAATTGAGCGTCATCTCTCCGGGTTGCGCGCCGCTGAGGTTGAGGTAAACGAGCAGGTAGTTGGGTGAGTCGAGCCTCACGATGCTGTCTATCCTCACCCCGGGATAGTCGGTCTTTACCTCGGCTTTGCTTACGTCCTTGCCGTAAACCATAAGTTGCAGCGACGGGTTTTTCATCCCCACATACCAGTCGGTGGGGTCGATTCGGTCGATTTTCAATGCTGCGTTCATAGCCATTGCTGTTGTTAGCAGAGCTATTGTCAATAACTTCCGTTTCATGTTTTTATTGTGTTTGTTAGGTTTTGGTATTCTTATATGCGATATTTCCTTGTCGTGCATGTTCTGTTTGTTGGCATGGCACAGCTGCCTTGGGCTTTTGTTGGTGTCTGTACAGGTCTGCCATGGTGCTATTCCTGCACGTATCCGTAACCTTCTTGCTGTGATCCTATCATGCAGCTGTCCTGCGCCCATTTTTTTGGGTTGTGACCCACTTGGGTATTTTGGTCGAAATCCTGTTGCTTACCAGATATGGAACGCGCATCGGATTGTCGTCGCTCCATACCTCTAAAAGCAGGTCTTCTATGTTGTTATACGCTAAGTTCGCGCCATTCCTGTTTGAGGCTATTTCCAAAGGGCATGTTCCAGACAGCTTGTTGTATGACAGGTCTATTCTGCAAAACCTCAGTTTGCCCATACTCTTGGGTACTTCGCCGCTGATGTCCGTGCCTTGTATCCTCAGCATTTCAAGGTTTTTGAGGTCGCCAATGGTTTCCGGAATAGGCCCGGAGACATGGCAATTTACAATCTCAAGGTTTTTTAGGTTTGCCAGTTTGCCTATGCTCGACGGTATTTCTCCGTTCAGCTCGTTATCGCCAAGCTTCAGGGTCTCCAGCTTTTTCAGCCTGCCGATTGATTCATGGATAGGGCCGTGCAGAGTGCCTCCCTTGATTACAATCTTCCGCAGATCGTCAAGATATCCTATTTCTTTGGGCATTATCCCTCTGAAGTCTCCACTTGGAACGTCAATTCCCACAATCCGCAACTCATTAGTGTCAAAGTCGAAAGCCACTTCCATTCCACTCCATGTGCGCGGGTCATGCAAGTCCCATCCAAAAAGGTACCAAGGGCCGATTACATCATATATCTTTGCCATCATGAGGCTGTCTCGGGCGTTGAGTGTCATGTGCTCCGGCAGCGTCATGTCCTTTGGTAGCTCTATTTCGGGCTTGGGGTTGTCTTCCTCACACCCGCCTGTTGCCGTTGTTGCAACAATCATACACAATAGCGAAAGCAATGTGTGCATAAATCCTGTCCACTTGTTGTGGCTTGCCTTGTGGCTTATGTTTTTTTTCATCTTCATGTTCGTTTGTTATATTGAGTGTTATGTTGTTGTGGCTATATTGGTGCTCTGTTTGGTGGCAGGCGTTCAATTTGGGTAATATTGGGTCTTTACGTAGCCTTTGTTTTCCAATTCCCTTAGCTGCCAGTTGCGCGGTCTGGCAGAGCCGTCTGTCTTGATGATCCAGGTTGTTAGCTAGCTTGCGCTGTTATGGCGCGTGTTTGTATTGTCGCGTCATCGTTTGAAATTGCATACGGGTTGTCGTCGTCACATGAGCAAAACAACTGCACTGACATTGCCATGACCAATGGCAACATGCGATATGTGAATAGTTTCTTATTCCAGTTCATAGCCATAACCTTCTTGTTGTGATTCAATTTTATGTTTGTTCTCTTTCCACTTTTTTTGTTCGGTCACCCATTTGGGAATCTTTGTCGATATCCTGTTGCCTTCCAAGTGGGGTATTCCGTGCGGGTC
>ULSQ01019629.1_pt1 | contig 13547 bp, 7 predicted proteins | sample 1956821 | NCBI WGS metagenome assembly ULSQ01 (sample SAMEA4835712, study PRJEB28245) | human gut metagenome | biome: gut microbiome; material: fecal sample | place: Denmark | collected 2008 | reverse complement strand
CAAGAAACTCCCCCTTACGGGGAAAGTGAGGAACATTTTCATGATTTTCAAAAAATCCGGCCCGCCGGAATGGCTGCTCGTCTGTTTGGGCAACTACGGCAAGCAGTATGAAAACACCCGCCACAACATCGGCTTCATGGCCGCGGAGCGTCTGATCGACAAGCTCGATCTGCGCTGCAACCGCCTGCGCTTCCGCGCGCTGACGGAAGTCATCGAATTTGGCGGGGCGAATGTGCTTTTGATGATGCCGCAGACCTACATGAACCTCTCCGGCGAGGCTGTGGGCGAGGCGGCGCGGTTCTATAAAATTCCCGCTGACCACGTCATCGTCATCTCCGACGATATTTCGCTCCCGCTCGGCAAGCTCCGCGTGCGCGGCAGCGGCAGCGCAGGCGGACACAACGGCCTTAAGAACATCATCGCGCACCTCGGCACCGACGCTTTCCCGCGCGTCAAGGTCGGTGTCGGCGCGCCGGAGCACGACATTGTCGACTGGGTCATCGGCCCGTTCACGGCCAATGAGCGCAAGGTCATCGACGGTGTGCTCGACCGCGCGCTCGGCGCGGCGGAGTGCATCATCACCGACGGCGTGAGCGCCGCGCAGAACCGCTACAACGGCTAAACGCTTTTTGCCGCCAAAATTTAAAAAATCGACATAGACTTTTTGCCAAAAGCCTATATAATAAAATGACTGACGACCACGGGCATGACCCGCCGCGGCTGCGGCGGATCTGCCCTTTTGCGCGCTGCGGGAGGAGGGATACGGCATGGCGCAGGGGATGAACAAACTCAATGAAGCGCTCGCATCTCTTCCCGAGGTGCGCGAGCTGCTGCTTTCGCTCGACGCGGGCACATCGCCCATCGCCGTGTCGGGCCTTTCGGGTGTACACCGCGCGCAGCTCACCGCTGCCGTGCGGCACAAGACACAGCGCCCGCTTTTGATCGTCTGCGCGGATGAAAACGAGGCAAACCGCATGGCGGGCGACCTGCACGAGCTGCTCGGCGAGGACGTGAGCCTGCTGTTCGCACGCGAATGGCAGCTGCGCGACCGCGTGTTCGCCTCCCACGGCTGGGAGCAGCAGCGCATCGGCTCGCTGTGCAGCCTTGCCGCCGGAAAAGCGCCGATCCTGGTTGCGACGGTCGACGGCCTGATGCAGCGAACGCTCCCGCCCGACGCGCTGCGCGGCGCGGTGACGGACATTTCGCTCGGCGACCGCTTTGACCTGAACGCGCTCTCGAAAAAGCTTGTCGAAAGCGGCTACACGCGCGCGGAAACGGTCGAGGGCGTCGGCCAGTTCGCGCTGCGCGGCGGCATTCTCGACGTCTGGTCTCCGCTGAGCGCGCCCGTGCGCGTCGAGTTTTTCGACGACGAAGTCGACGCGATGGGCGAATTCGACGTGACGACCCAGCGCCGCACGCAGAACGTCAAATCCCTGACCGTCCTGCCCGCGGCAGAGGTGCTGCCCGCCCTCTCGGACGGCGGGCGCGAAAAAATGCTCGAGCGCCTTGAGCGCGCCGCGCAGAAGATCGCGAAAAAGGCCGAGGACAGCCCCATCGTCCAAACGCTGCGCAGCGACATCGAGAGGCTTCGTAACGACCTGCCGCTCGGCGGCATGGACCGGTATCTCGCCGCGTGCTACCCCGACGAAGTCTGCGCGCTCGACTATCTCTCACCCGACACGCTGATTGCCGTCAGCGACGGCATGCGTGTTTTGGAACGCAGCAAGAACTACCACTGGGAGCTCTCCGAGGACGTGAAGCCCCTGATCGAAGAGGGCGTTTTGTGCGGCGAATTCGCCGCGCTCGCGCTCAGTCAGGAGGCATTGAGCCATCGCATGGGCGCGTTCCCCGTGCTGCTGCTCGATTCGCTCCCCACGTCGCGCAATCTGCTGCCGCCGAGGGCCATCCTCAGCATGAACGCGCGCTCGCTGCCGTCGTATGGCGGCAGCCTCGAGACCGCCGCGGGTGATATGGAGCGGTATCTTGGCGCAGGCTGCGGCGTGCTCGTTCTCTGCGGCAACGAAACGCGCGCGAAAAACTTCCGGCGCCTTTTGGAAGAGCGGAACATCCGCGCGCAGCTCAACTTGAAAAACGACCGCCTCCCCGCCCCGCACGAGACCGTCATCGGCCTCGGCGCGCTGAGCGCGGGCAGCGAATATCCACAATTAAAGCTCGTCATCCTGACCGAGGGCCAGCTGACCGCTCCCCTCTCCGGCAAGCGCGCGAAAGCGCGGCCAAAGAAGGAGACATCCGCGCGCGCCGCGCTGCGCTCCTATGAAGACCTCTCCCCCGGCGATCTCGTCGTGCATGTCCACCACGGCATCGGCCGCTTTGCGGGCATCGAGCGCATGCGCGTCGACGGCGTGGACAAGGACTATATCAAGATCTGCTATGCGGGCAACGACAGCTTATACGTCCCCGCGACGCAGCTCGACATGGTGTCGAAATACATCGGCGGCCATGGCGAGGACGAGGACGGCCAAATACGCACGAAGCTCAGTAAGCTCGGCGGCACGGACTGGTCGCGCGCGAAGACGAAGGCGCGCGCCGCGGCGAAGGACCTTGCCAAGGGTCTCATCGCGCTCTACGCTGAGCGCCAACGCCGCCCGGGCTTCGCCTTCTCGCCCGACTCCCCGTGGCAGAAGGAATTTGAAGAAGCCTTCGACTACGAAGAGACCGACGATCAGCTCCGCGCCATCGCCGAGATCAAGGCCGACATGGAGCGCAGTACGCCGATGGACCGCCTGCTCTGCGGCGACGTCGGCTACGGTAAGACTGAGGTCGCGCTGCGCGCCGTGATGAAGTGCGTGCTCGACGGCAAGCAGGCGGCCATCCTGGTGCCGACCACCGTGCTCGCCCAGCAGCACTACGCGACGGCGCTGAACCGCTTCCGCTCGTTCCCCGTGCGCATCGAAGTGCTCTCGCGCTTCAAAACGCCCGCGCAGAAGAAGCAGATTTTGCAGGACGCCGCCGCGGGAAAGATCGACTTACTCATTGGCACGCACTCGCTGCTGCAAAAGAGTTTGCACTTCAAGGACCTTGGCCTTCTCATCATCGACGAGGAGCAGCGCTTCGGCGTAACGCACAAGGAAAAGCTCAAGGAGCTCTCGCGTCAGGTCGACACGCTGACGCTCTCGGCAACGCCCATCCCCAGAACGCTCAACATGGCGCTCTCGGGCATCCGCGACATGTCGACCATCGAGGTCCCGCCCGTCGACCGCCAGCCGGTGCAGACCTATGTGCTCGAGCATAACTGGAGCGTCATCGCCGACGCCATCCGGCGCGAGCTCGCGCGCGGCGGGCAGGTCTACTACATGCACAACCGCGTCGAGACCATCGACCGCTGCGCCGCGACACTCAAAAAGCTCCTCGGCGACGATGTCGCCATCGGCGTCGCGCACGGCAAGATGGACGAAAAGGGTCTGTCGTCCGTGATGCAGCAGCTCTCGGATGGAGAAATTCAGGTGCTCGTCTGCACGACGATCATCGAGACGGGCATCGACATTCCGAATGTCAACACCCTCATCATCGAGGACGCCGACCGCCTCGGCCTCGCCCAGCTGCACCAGATACGCGGCCGCATCGGCCGCAGCGCGCGCCGGGCGTATGCCTATATGACCTACCGCGCGGGCAAGATCCTCACCGAGGTTGCGGCCAAGCGCCTGACGGCCATCCGCGAATACGCGGAGTTCGGCTCGGGCTTCCGCATCGCGATGCGCGACCTTGAGATTCGCGGCGCGGGCAATTTGCTCGGCCCCGAGCAGTCGGGCTACATGATGAGCGTCGGCTACGATATGTACTTGCAGCTCCTGGAAGAGGCCGTACTCGAGCAGCGCGGTGAAAAGGCGCCGCAGCGCACCGAATGCTCGGCAGACCTCACTGTCTCGGCCAACCTGCCGGAGAGCTACATTCCCTCGGGCGAGCAGCGCATGGATATCTACCGCCGCATCGCGGCGCTGCGCACCGCCGAGCAGTCGCAGGAGCTGCTCGACGAGCTCATCGACCGCTACGGCGAGCCGCCCCAGCCGGTCCTCAAGCTCATGGACGTCGCGCTTTTGCGCGCGGAGGCCGTGCAGATCGGTGTGAGCGATATCTCGCAGCGCGGCAGCGAGATCACCTTCACCTTTGCCGCGTCCGAGGCAGTCCCCGTGGAGGCCGTGATGGCCCTCTGCTCACTGCCGAAGAACCGCCGTCGGCTCACGCTCTCCGCCACGGGGACGGAGCCGAAGCTCCTGCTGCGTCTTTCGCTGGGCGAGGACGCATTGGATACAGCCTTGACGCTGGTCGGAGACCTGCGTGTGAATAAGGAAGAAAACGAAAAAGAGGTAACATTATGATCAAGAAGAGATTGCTTTCGTTCCTTGGCGCGGCGGCCATCACCGCGGCGCTCACCTTTGCCGTCGTGTCGCTCTCGCCCTCGAACGGCTTCACCTCCGGCACGATGCAGGAGGGTCTCTGCTACGAAGCGACCGGCGTCGCGCCCGACGCGATCGTCGCAAGCCTGAACGGCAACGGCGCGAGCGCCGACCTTGTCGCATACTGGATCGGCTACGACGTGTCGTATCTCGACAGCTATATGCAGTATTACTCCGGCTCGTCCATCAACTGGGACGACACCCTCTCCGACGGCATGAGTGTCGCCGACTATGTGAAAGCAAGCGTGCTCTCGTCCGTCAAGCAGCACTTGGTGCTTGAAAATCTCGCCAGCAAGTACGGCGTAACGCTTACCGCCGAGCAGGAGGCCGCCATGGCCGAGAGCAACCAGAGCTACATTGACCAGTACGGCAGCGAGGAAGCTTTTGAGGCCGAGATCGCCAAGCTCGGCATGCGCCGCGAGACCTATGACCGCGTCGCGCGCTCGAACTACCTGTATCAGAATCTCTATGAGCTCTACAATACCGAGGGCAGCGCGCTCTACGCCTCCGACGAGGACCTCGCCGTCTACGCCGCCGAGCAGGGCTACATCACGGCGGACCACATCCTGCTTGCGACGAAGAACATGACGACCGGCGAAGCCCTCACCGACGAGCAGAAGGCCGAAAAGAAAGCGCTCGCTGAGGAGCTCGTCGAAAAGCTCAATTCCTACACCGGCGACGACATCGCCTCCTACTTTGCCGAGCTCGCCGACCAGTACAGCGAGGACCCCGGCCGCGAGACCTATCCCACGGGCTACACCTTCACGACCGGCTCGATGGTGCAGGAGTTTGAAGACGCCGCCTACGCGCTTTCCGAGGGCGAGGTGAGTGAAGTCGTCGAATCCAGCTTCGGCTATCACATCCTGCTCCGCCTGCCGCTCGACAAGGCCGCAGCCGCCGATGAGGTGCGCGAGGAGTACTTCACGAACTTCATCGCCGAGCAGATGGATTCCGCCGTCATCGCCACGAGCGAGGACTACGATAAGCTTGACCCGCAGACGATCTACGAGGCGATCGTCGCCGCGCAGGCGGAGGGTTAAATCGCAGCGCGGCGCACTGTACGGCGCTTGCGCCCGCGAGGGCGCGTGAGGGGCAGCCCGAAAGGGCTGCTTCCTTTTTGCGTCTCGGCAGGGGCGCTGCTTTTTTCACTGCACCGTGCAGAGGACAAAATAAAAAGGAGACCTCTTTCGAGGTCTCCTTTTTATTTTCAGGGGTTAGCGGTGCTTTAGCACTTCTCGAAGATGGTGGCAACGCCCTGGCCGCCGCCGATGCAGAGGGTGGCAAGACCCTTCTTGGCGTCGTCGCGCTTGAGCATTTCGTGCAGCAGGGTGACGATGATACGAGCGCCGGAAGCGCCGACGGGGTGGCCGATGGAGATCGCGCCGCCGTTGACGTTGACCTTGCTCATGTCGAAGCCGAGCTCACGGGCAACAGCGATGGACTGGGCCGCGAAGGCTTCGTTGGCCTCGACGAGGTCGATATCGTCGATGGTCAGGCCGGCCTTCTGCATGGCCTGACGGGAAGCGGGCACGGGGCCGACGCCCATGATCTTCGGGTCGACACCGCCCTGGCCCCAGCTGACGAGCTTGGCCATGGGCTTGAGGTTGTACTTCTTCACGGCCTCGCCGGAAGCGAGGACGATGGCGGCAGCGCCATCGTTGATGCCGGAGGCGTTACCGGCGGTGACGCGCTGGACGTGCTTCTTGGTATCGGCTTCGTGGATGCCGGTGGGCTCGAACGTGTGGACGATCTCGTCCTCAACGCCCTCGGGGCCGACGGGGAACGCGCCGCGCAGCTTGGCAAGACCCTCGACGGTGGAACCGGCGCGGGGGAACTCATCCTTCTTGAACTCGACGATCTCCTTCTTGACCTTCACGGGGACGGGAACGATCTCATCGTCAAAACGGCCGGACTTCTGCGCGGCCTCGGTCTTCTGCTGGGAGGCAGCGCCGAAGGCGTCGAGCTCTTCGCGGGTGATGCCCCAAACATCGCAGATGTTCTCGGCGGTGGTGCCCATGTGGTAGTTGTTGAACGCATCCCACAGGCCGTCCTTGATCATGGTGTCGACAAGCTTCTTGTCGCCCATGCGGGCGCCCCAGCGCTCATCGAAGGAGGCGAAGGGAGCGGCGCTCATGTTCTCGGTGCCGCCGCAGACGATGATATCAGCGTCGCCGGCGAGGATGGCGCGGCCAGCCTCAATGACGGACTTCATACCGGAGCCGCAGACCATACCGACGGTATAGGCGGGGACGGAATAGGGGAGACCGGCGCCCACGCCGACCTGACGGGCGACGTTCTGACCAAGACCGGCGGTCAGGATGCAGCCGAACATCAGCTCATCGACATTCTCGGGAGCGACATTCGCGCGCTTGAGGGCTTCCTTCACGACGATGGAGCCGAGCTGAGCGGCAGGGGTGTTCTTCAGGGAACCGCCGAAGGAACCGACAGCGGTACGGCAACAGTTGACGACGTACAATTCTTTCATTTGACTTCTCCTTTAAAATTTGTAAATCCGGAATGAGATCCGATTTTCTTCGATTTTGATTATACACACAGAAAAATGAAAAATCAACTGCAAAGTTGCGAAAAATATAGGCAATTTTGATTTTTTTCTTTCATTTCGTTAACTATTTAACAAGAATGAAGAATATCTTGCACCACGGGATCGTTTTGCACCCAAAGGCGCAGGGAAAGCAGCAGCTCTGCCTGGCTGTCCCCCCCCCGCGCCCAAGGGCGCAAAAAAGGGACGCCTCTTTCGAGGCGTCCCTTTTAATAAGTAGTTTCTACGAAACAGAAATAACTTAGAACTTGGGCTTCTGGGCCTTGACCTTGGGCTCCTGGCCATTGCAGACGGCGACGATGTCGTTGGCAACGCTGGTGCAGCAGTTGAGAACGCTCTGCTCGGTGGTGGCGGCCATGTGCGGGGTCATGATGACGTTGTCGAGGTTGAACAGCTCGCGGCTGGACTCCTGGATGGGCTCATGCTCGAACACGTCGAGACCGGCCTGGAACAGCGTGCCGTCCTTCAGGCACTCAACAAGCTCGTTCTCCTTGATCAGAGCGCCGCGCGCGCAGTTGATGAAGGAAGCGGTGGGCTTCATCCAGCTGAACTGCTCACGGCCGATGGAGTGCTCGGTGGAGGGAACGACGGGCAGATGCACGGACACGAAGTCGGCCTGCTCCCAGACCTCCTTGGCGGTGGCCTTCAGCTCGCACAGATCGCCGATCTTGTCCTGCGTGAGGTACGGATCGTAGCCGATGACGTTCATGCCGAAGCCGTACTTGCACTTCTGCATGGCGAGCTGGGAGATACGGCCGCAGCCGATCATACCGAGGGTCTTGCCGCCGAGCTCATAGGTGTGCTCCATGCCCATGCGGACAAGGAAGTTGCCGCTGCGGAACTGACGGTCGACATAGGTGAAACGCTTGGCGCACATGAGCATCAGCATGACGGCGTGCTCGGCGACGGCGTTGGCGTTGCCGGCAGGCGCGTAGACAACGGTGATGTCCTTGGCGTGGGCGTGGTCCATGTCGATGTTATCGAGACCGGCGCCCTGCTTGCCGATGACCTTGAGGTTCGTGCAGGTGTCCATCATCTTGGCGGTGATGGGCTCGGTGCGGCACATGATGGCGTCGGGCTGGAACTCGGCGAGCTCCTTGACGTAGGTCTCCTCGTCGTTATGGCTGCACAGCTTCACTTCAAAGTCGTTGGACTCGAAGATGTGCGTGGCCACCTCGTTGAGCTCGATGGTGTAGTAAACTTTGAACTTTGCCATGATAAAGATCTCCTCTCAAATTTTTATTTATTGAATTGCCAAATGATTTCATACGGTTTCTTCATTATACCTTGCGCTTTGCACAAAAGCAAGCGATTTTCAGAAAGATTTGCAAGAACTTATTCAAATAATTGAACAGTATCTTTCATTTTGACGATTTGCCGTCATGTCTTTCCCCTGTTTTCTGCAATTTTCGCTGCAAAACAAAAAAGGACATAAAAGGCGCTTGACAAACTACTACATATGTAGTATATAGGTATCAACGACAAATGTAGTAGATCATCTAAGGAGGTCAACCCATGGACGATAAGAAGAGACTGCCCGATGCGGAGCTTGCCGTGATGCAGGCCATCTGGGCCGTCGGCGGCGAGGTCAGCCGCGGCGATCTCGACGGCGCGCTCGCGAGCCATGGCTGGAGCGCCAACACCGTCAACACCTACCTTACTCGCTTGTGCGAAAAAGGATTCCTCTCGAGCCGCCGCGAGGGGCGGAACAATTTGTACACGCCGCTCGTCTCAAAGGACAGATACCTCGAATTTGAGAGCCGCAGCGTCCTGAAGCGGCTCTACGGCGGGTCGCTCGGCAGCTTCGTCGCGGCGCTGAACGCCGAAAAGCCGCTCGAGCAGAGCGAGATCGACGAGCTGCGGCAGTTTTTGGACGATATGAGCCGTTAAACGGAAATATAAGGAGGACGCACCATGGAAACATTTCTGCTGAATCTGTTGAAAACTTCCCTGTTAGGTTCCCTCGCCATTCTGGCGATGCTGGTACTCAAACCCCTCTGGCGCGAGCGCTACCGCGCGAAAACGCGCTGCTGGCTGTGGCTGGCGCTGGCGGCATTTTTGCTGCTGCCGGTCGATTTTTCGGTGAAAAACGCGCCGGTGCAGGCCGCGCCGCCGAAAGACTACACCCTCTTTGTCGGCACGGATAAGACAGCCATCCAATCGACCGACAACCTGTTTGGCGACATGGCCGAAAAAAGCGGCCAGTCCCCCGCACAGGTGCGCGACACGATCATCCAGCGCCCCGTGACGAATCCCGAGCAGAAGACGACGCGCTACATCCCCGTGACGACGATCTTGTTTTACGGCTATCTCGCGGGCGCGGCGGCGTTCCTGCTGTATCAGGGTGTCTCCTACGCCCTCTTCCGCCGCACGGTGCGCCGCTGGAAGAGAGACGTCGCCCGCGCGGACTACGCCTCCCTGCTCTCTGACACGGCGCGCGACTTAGGCGTGAGCGCGCCGGAGATGATCGTCTGCGAGGCCATCTCCACCCCCGCGGTGACGGGCCTTCTGCGCCCGCGGCTGCTCCTGCCCCACGAGCGCTATGACGTGCAGGAGCTGCGCTACATCCTGCGCCATGAGCTGTGCCACCTCAAGCGGCGCGACATGCTCTTAAAGCTTGTGCTGCTCGCGGCGAACGCGATGCACTGGTTCAACCCCGTGGTGTATCTGATGCTGCGTCAGGCGGACGAGGACATTGAGCTCGCCTGCGACAGCGCGGCGACCGACGGGCTCGAACTCCCCGAGCGCGCGGCTTACAGCCGGACACTGCTCGCCGCCGTGCAGTCCAGCGTGCGGGCGCTGCCCGCGACGACGTGCTTCGGCGGCACGGTCGAGCGCCTGAAGCGGCGCATCACGAACGTGCTCGGCGCGCAGAAAAAGCGCGGGCTCGGCGTTGTCGCCCTCGTGCTGGCGCTGACGCTCACGGCGGGCTGCGCCGTCAGCTGGGGCGAGCGCGCACAGAAAAATGACGACCCGTTTGCCGACAAGAGCTATACGGTCGACACGCTCTTATATGAAGCGCCCGGCTTTACGGATGGCTTTACGGATGGCGCATACCCCACCTTCCGCACCGCGACGAATCCCGCAGGGGAGAAATACGTCACGATGTTCAACGATCTGGGCTATGCCCTTATCTACGGCCCGATGGAGGAATACAAGCTGGAAAAGCAGTCCTTCTACGCACTCTTCGGCAACACCAGAGACGCTTCTCCGGTCGACGACCTTATGCAGCACAACAAATCCGCATGGACCGGCTACTGCGAAGAGGCAAAGGACTCTCAGCCGTATCAGGCCTATCTTCTTGAGCAGGAAGACGGCACAATCTATCTCGGCCTTTCCGCCGACTATGCGGAAGACGGCAGTGAATGCTTCTGCATGGTCTACCGGCTGGAAAAGGAGGACGACACGATCTACGCCTCGATGGACGACTATGCCGCCGCGTGCGTGGAAGACCTCAAAAAAGGCACGATGACCTATTCCGTGTCGGAAAACAATGAATATGCGTCCCGCTCGATCGAAGACACGGTCGCCGACGTGCGTGTGGCGCAGCTCGAGTTCGCCGATTCGCTCGGCAACCTCTCCCCCGACGGCACGGTGCTGGAGCTGTGGTACTTCCAGTACGAGATGAAGCCCACGAACGAGGCGGGCGCGCAGATCAACATTGTCGGCGGGCAGGAGCTGACGGACGACGGATATCTCAACGAGAACTGGACGCACTATCTCACCGTCCTGCACTACACCTACGGCGAGAAGACCGGCTATCAGGTCATCGGCACCTATACCGGCAACGACGGGCTGTGGTACAACGGATGCAGCTACAGCGGAGAGGAAAAGTATTACCTGCACGACTTCTATGTCGACTACGCGGGGCTTGATCTGCCGAAGATGTTCATTCCCGACCTGCTGAACGACACGGCGGCGGACGGCTACGGCCGCGCCAACCAGTGCGAGGCGCGGCTCATTTCGGGCGACGGCAGCTACTACTTCTATGCGCCGATCACCGCCTGGGCGTGCAATCCGGGGACGGAGTTCTGGTACTCCCGCTACGACACCGGCTCCTACTTCAACGCAAAGAAGCTCGAGCAGAGCCTTGACGAAGCGAAGGCGGAATGGGAAAGCACCGGCGCAAAGGCCGAGAAGACCGACGCGGGCTGGCGCTTTGTGACGCACGAGGGCATGAGCAACACAATTGTCACGCTCTTTGCCGGTCCCAACAACACCACCTACGAAGTCGAAATTCACTGGCTCTTCGACGGCAGCACGGAAGAGAATCAGTGGGGCTGGAACCGCGACCGCGCCGTTGAGGGCGAGGCCGAGGTACTCCGGGCGATGGTCAGAAGCTTCACGGTGAACTGGGACGCCGACGCGGCGGCCGATCCAGCGCCTGACGATACCGCATTTCAGGCCGACCTTCAGCTTGCATCGAATGGCGGCGCGTCCTGGCTCAGTCTGAATACCGACGGCATGGCGGTCGGCGGCCACGATCCGAAGGACGCCGCCCCGACCGTTCTGCTCGATACGTGCGATTATAAAGAGTACGATCCGTCTGAGTCCTCGCCCTCGGGCAGCGCTGTTCCGCCCGACGGCGGGAAGCCCCTCGCCCTCTGCCTCAGCCTCAGCAATTCTGCGCGCTTTACCTTCTACGAGGGCTCGGATTTCATGCTCTACCAGCACGGCGATACGCGCTACTACAAGGTCAGCAGCTACGGCGACTATGCGACGATCTTCGACGCGATGCTCGCATGGTACAACAAGACGCCGGACAAGGAAGCGACATTTGAAAGCGACCTTGTGCTCGCGTCGAATGCCGCCACGGTCGACATTCTCGCCTTCTGCCCCGCCGGCGGCGAGAGCGGGAGCCATGCTCCCCTTTTGACGGGCTATTCCGTCGCGCTCGACAGCTATGAATACAAGCCCATCGACAAGCCGAAAAACCTCGACGGTCTGGACTCTGTCGAGCTCTGGCCGCACAACGCGCAGGCGACGTGCCTGATATTCTATAAGGGAACGAACACCGTCAAATATATGTCGGGCAAAAGCGAACGCTATTACCGCGCGGTCGGCGATTTCAGCATTGTGGACAATGATGGCCGCACACTTTACGACTTGATGCGCGTGTGGTACGACACGGCGGAGTATTCCGACATGCTCACCTCCGACGTCCGCGCCCAGTCGAAGAGCTTTTCGTGGCAGGAGGCCGCGCAGAACTGGGCGAACGCCTATTACGGGACGCAGAAAGAGGTGACGAGCGGCAGCATCTATAAATTCACATGGCTCAATGTCACGGTAAACCCCGCCGAGGAGACCACGCAGGCCAAGCGCAAGGCGGGCGAGATCGACGACAACACCTACTGCTTTGCCGTAAGGGTGGAATTCACGGCGGAGAGCGCCAACGCGCTGCAAAGCGCCATGGCGGGCAACACCGTCAAATGCGAGAACCCCGCCGCGCCCAAGGACGCCTATGAGTTCTACCGCTGCTGCACCATCCAGCTCAGGGACGACGGCCGCTGGTACGGAACAGAGCTCGGGACCGGCTGGTAATGCGCAATTCCTAAAAAGGAGGGGCTACCCCCTCCTTTTTTTGCGGTTTTTCAGCGGCGGGCGGGAAAAAGTACTGGAACATCTCAAAGATATGTGGTATGATGGGAATATTCCAAAACGTATTTCTCGGGAGGTTCCCATCATGGAACACAATCCGGTCCTCAAAAATCCGCTGTCGCTTGACAGCGAAATTCCGCTCTACTCCCAGCTCATGGGCATCATCAAGCGCAGCATCACCTCCGGCGCGCTCAAGGTCGGCGACCTGCTGCCGAGCGAGGCCGAGCTCTGCCGCTCGTATGATATCAGCCGCAACACGGTCCGTCAGGCCATCGGCGCGCTGGAAGAAGAGGGCTTCGTCGTGCGAAAGCGCGGCAAGGGCACGTTCGTCACTGACCCGAACACGCGCCGCAAGGGCGTGCAGTATTCGTTCACGACGGAAATTTCCCAGCTGGGCAAAACGCCGTCGTCCACGCTGGTCGACTTCGCGGTCATCACGCCTTCTCCCAAGATCGTGACGCTCATGGGCCTTGAGCCGGGCGTGAAGGTCTATCGCTTCACGCGCGTGCGAAACGTCGACGGCGAGCCGCTCATTTTAGAGACGTCGTACTACCCAGAGTACATCTACCCGAACCTGACGCGCGAGCTTTTGGAGACGCACAGCTTCTACAGTCTCCTCTACCACGTCGGCGTCATCCCGTTTTCCGCGTCGGACACGTATGAGGCCGTCGTGCTCGCGCCGCACGAGGCGCAGCTTCTGCACTGCGCGCCCGGCTCGGCGGCGTTTTTCCATCAGCGCCGCACCACGACCGAGAACGGGCATACCTATGAATACACCACGAGCTATATGCGCGCGGACCGCGTGAAGCTGGATGTGAGATTTCAGAAGGGATCGACGTCCTTCATGCGCACGGTGGACTGAAAAAAAGGCAGCCGAAAGGCTGCCTTTTTTTGCGTCCTCCCCGCGCAGCGGGGATCTTAGCGCAGCGCGGCAGCGCTGCATCGTTGTTCCCCACACCGTGTGGGGACGCGAC
>ULSQ01028356.1_pt1 | contig 13613 bp, 9 predicted proteins | sample 1956821 | NCBI WGS metagenome assembly ULSQ01 (sample SAMEA4835712, study PRJEB28245) | human gut metagenome | biome: gut microbiome; material: fecal sample | place: Denmark | collected 2008 | reverse complement strand
AAAGCCGATATTCATCTGGTGGAGCCACGACCCCGATCACAGTGGATTCTCGGGTATACGATGGAGCAGATTGTTCAGATTGGTGGATAATATTAAGTAAAGGCCCCGCCCCCGGCCCCTCCCCCGTATGGAGGGGAGTGATGTGATTTTGTGGAATGGAGAAATAATAAGCCCCACCCCCAACCCCTCCCCCGCAGGGAGGGGAGTGATGTGATTTTCTTGGTGAGGAAACTTTGGTTTTCTTATTGAGAGTTTTGGGGACTTTGTTATAGGTTTTTACTTTTAAATATAATGTTATATGAGCAAGAAGGATAGTCCTTATATGATGGCTTCGCCCGACATTTACCCTATACTGAAAGCCAATGCGAGGAAGAATAGGGGAGAGATGACGTTGGCGGAATCATTATTATGGGATTGTCTGAAGGCTGAAATACCAGATTATCATTTCCGTCGACAGCACGTTATCGGGGATTATATAGCAGACTTTGCGTGTCTTTCCAGGCAGTTGGTTATAGAAGTGGATGGCGAATATCATTTCACAGACGAACAGCAATTGCAGGATGAGGCACGCACCGAGTTTCTCAATAAACGAGGCTTTTATGTCATGCGATTCACTAACCAAGAGGTTATGAACGAGATAGACAATGTTATAGAAACAATTGAAGATTTTCTGAATGAATAACTCTCAAACATCTAATAACTCCCAATCATTAAATAGCTCTCAAGCAGCACAGCATACCGCTCCCCTCCCTACGGGGGAGGGGCCGGGGGTGGGGCTTTTCGCTCTTTTGTCTTCTTCCTATTTCCCTCCCATCCAATGGATGCAGAAGCTCCATCGTTATGGGCGCGTGATTGTAGAGCAGCACGACAACTTCTGCAAGCAGACCTATCGCAACCGTTGCCTCATAGCAACAGCCAACGGAGTGCAAGCCCTCACCGTGCCAATCGAACGTTACGAGGGAGCAAAATGCCCCATGTGCGACATCCGTATAAGCGACCATGGAGAGTGGCGTCACCAGCATTGGAACGCAATAGTGTCGGCTTACGGCGAGAGTCCGTTCTTTGTGTATTACGAAGACGACATACGTCCGTTCTTCGAGTGCAAGTGGGAGTATCTCGTCGACTTCAATATGGCTATAACCGAAAAGCTTTGCGAACTCCTCGACGTGCAGCCCAACGTGCAGTTGTCTGACGAATACATCGACGCTGAGGCTCTGCAAGCCCGGCTAAGCGCAGAGGGTGGGGCAGAATTGCGCGTCGACGACTTCCGCGACGCCATCCGTCCGAAGCGTCCTTTGCCCGATGCCGACTTCACACCCCGCCAGTACTATCAGGTGCACACGCTGCGTCAGGGCTTCCAGCCCAACATGTCGGCGCTCGACCTGCTCATGAACGAAGGACCCGAAGGAATCTTCTATCTGTAGAACAACCCCAACTGACAAATAGAACAAACCAACTAATAAGTTGATTAAACAATTATAATAATATGTATAGCCAATACATACCACTCCCCTCCCTGCTGGGGAGGGGCTGGGGGTGGGGCTTTATCTGGAAGATATGGAATACGTTTTTGAAACCGAAATGGAAGTGCGCGACTATGAGTGCGACATCCAGGGCATTGTCAACAATGCCAACTATCTGCATTACACCGAACATACACGCCATCTGTATTTGCAGTCGCTCGGCGTGAGCTTTGCCCGTCTGCACGAGAAGGGTATCGACCCCGTAGTGGCACGAATGAATCTTCAGTATAAGACACCGCTGCGTAGCGACGATGTCTTCGTCTCCAAGCTCGGCATACGCAAGGAAGGTTTGCGCTACATCTTCAATCAGGACATCTTCCGCAAGGCCGACAACCGCCTCTGTCTACGCGCTACAGTCGAACTGGTGTGCCTCATCAACGGCCGACTGGGCAACAGCGAAGACTACGACCGAGCCTTCGGATTTCTATAAAGAGTATGTGTCAGAATGGAAGTGGTAGGAATTTTCGTAAACTCGTTTCGTAGCTTTGCGAAACGTAAATAATTATAAATATTCCGCTGATATTCTTTCGTTTAGCCATTTTTCTGTACTTTTGCATTCTTAACACTAAGTGTATTGAATTAACAAGTTGCGCCCTCCTGAAGGTCAATACGGGCGCGCTTTTTCAGAGTTATATAACAAAACAGAAAAGAATAGATGTCAGCAGTAGAAATTCGTAAGGTTGAGTCGCGCCGCGACCTCCAGACTTTCATTGATTTTCATTATGACCTTTATGAGGGCAACGAATTCGATGTGCCCAACCTCTACACAGATGAGGTGAACACCCTGCGCAAGGACAAGAATGCAGCATTCGAGTTTTGCGATGCCGAATATTATATGGCTTACAAGGACGGACGCCTCGTAGGACGTGTGGCAGCCATCATCAACAACCGCGCCAACGAACGTTGGAACCGCAAGTCGGTTCGTTTCGGATGGATAGACTTCGTCGACGACCGTGAGGTCTCGGCTGCTTTGTTGAAAGCCGTTGAAGATTACGGACGTTCACATGGCATGACAGAGGTGGTAGGACCGCTCGGTTTCACCGATATGGACCCCGAAGGCATGCTCACCGAAGGCTTCGACCAGCTCGGAACAATGGCTACCATTTACAACTATCCCTACTATCCCGAGCACATTGAGGCACAGGAGGGATGGATTGTAGACAATAAATATGTAGAGTACAAGATTCTTGTGCCCGACACCATGCCCGACCGCCACGCCAAGCTGGCAAAGATGATACAGCGCCGATACAACCTCCGCGTGAAGAAGGTTACGAAGAAGGACATTTTTGAGGGCGGATACGGACGCAAGATATTCGAACTCATCAACACAACATACGCCGACCTTTACGGCTTCTCACAGCTCACCGACCGCCAGATCGACCAGTACATCAACATGTACTTCCCCCTTGCCGACCTCAGTCTCATCACACTCATCGAGGACGCAGGTGCTGACAACAAGCTCGTGGGAGTTGGTATCACCATCCCTTCACTTGCCTACGCATTGCGCAAGTGCAAGCGTGGACGTCTGTTCCCGTTCGGATGGATACACGTTTTGCGCGCCATCAAGCGCCACAAGACCAACATCGTCGACCTACTGCTTGTCGGCGTGCTGCCCGAATATCGCTCAAAGGGAGCCAACGCGCTGCTCTTCTCCGACCTCATTCCGCGCTATCAGAAGTACGGATTCGAGTGGGGCGAGTCGCAGGTGGAGCTTGAGAGCAACGAGAATGTGCAGGGTCAGTGGGGCGATTTTGAATGTGTCTGCCACAAACGCCGCAAGTGCTATAAGAAAGATATAAAGTAATGGAAGAAGAAATCATACAGCCAACAGTCCAATATACCGACGACAACATACGCCACCTGTCCGACATGGAACATGTGCGTACCCGTCCCGGTATGTACATCGGACGCTTGGGCGACGGCAACCTGCCTGAAGACGGCATATATGTGCTGCTCAAGGAGGTTGTCGACAACTCTATCGACGAGTTCAAGATGAATGCCGGTCGTCGCATCGAAATCGATGTCGACGACCGTCTGCGTGTTTCGGTGCGCGACTACGGCCGCGGCATACCCCAGGGTAAGCTCGTCGAGGCTGTATCGGTGCTCAATACCGGAGGCAAGTACGACTCGAAGGCGTTCAAGAAGAGCGTCGGACTGAACGGCGTTGGTGTCAAGGCGGTCAACGCTTTGAGCGCTCATTTCGAGGTGAAGTCGTATCGCGACGGAGTGGTAAGAGCACTTAAGTTTGAGCGCGGCAACCTTGTGAGCGACCAGACCGAGGACACTACCGACGAGAACGGAACCTTCATCTTCTTCGAGCCCGACCCGACATTGTTCACGGGCTACTCCTTCCACGACGACATCGTGGAGACAATGCTCCGCAACTACACCTATCTTAACACGGGGCTAACCATCATGTACAACGGCCATCGCATCCTTTCGCGCAACGGACTGGCCGACTTGCTCACCGACACAATGACCGTCGACCCCCTTTATCCTATCATTCACATGAAGGGCGAAGACATAGAGATAGCCTTCACACATACCAATCAGTATGGCGAAGAATATCACTCGTTTGTCAACGGACAGCATACCACTCAGGGCGGAACTCATCAGAGCGCGTTCAAGGAGCACATCGCCCGCACCATCAAGGACTTTTTCGGCAAGAACTATGAGTTCACCGACATTCGTAACGGTCTGGTTGCAGCCATAGCCATCAATGTTGAGGAGCCGATGTTTGAGAGTCAGACCAAGATTAAGCTCGGTTCGCTGCAGATGGCACCCGAAGGCGAAAGCATAAACAAGTACGTAGGCGACTTCGTGAAGCTCGAAGTGGACAACTATCTGCATATACATGCCGACGTGGCTGAGGTGATGCAGCAGAAGATAACGGAAAGTGAGCGCGAGCGAAAGGCAATGGCTGGCGTGACAAAGCTCGCCCGTGAGCGTGCCAAGAAGGCCAATCTGCACAACCGCAAGCTGCGCGACTGCCGCATACATTATTCCGATGCCAAGAACGAGCGCAAGGAAGAGTCGAGCATATTCATCACCGAGGGCGACTCGGCGAGCGGATCGATCACCAAGAGCCGCGATGTCAACACCCAGGCTGTATTCTCCCTGCGAGGCAAACCCCTCAATTCGTACGGACTGACCAAGAAGGTTGTGTACGAGAATGAGGAGTTCAACCTGCTCCAGGCAGCCCTCGACATAGAGGACGGATTGGACTCTCTGCGCTACAACAAGGTGATCGTGGCAACCGATGCCGATGTAGACGGCATGCACATACGCCTGCTCATCATCACATTCTTCCTGCAGTTCTTCCCCGACCTTATCAAGAAGGGCCACGTATACGTGTTGCAGACACCGCTGTTCCGCGTCCGCAACCGCCGAACGAAGATAAAGAACAAGCAAGCCATAGCCGATGCCGACGCCCGACTGACCGGAAAGGAGAAGAAGAGCGACTTCATCACACGCTACTGCTATAGCGATGAGGAGCGCCAGCAGGCAATACGCGACCTCGGACCCGACCCCGAGATAACACGATTCAAGGGCCTCGGCGAGATCTCACCCGAAGAGTTTGCCCACTTCATCGGTCCCGAGATGCGACTCGAACAAGTCACCCTGCACAAGACCGACCAAGTGCAGAAGCTCCTCGAATACTACATGGGCAAGAACACCATGGAACGTCAGAACTTCATTATCGACAATCTTGTGGTGGAAGAAGACCTGCCCGAGGACACCTTCGTCGAAGAATAACATCTATGCCAAATAACAATCAACAAATGAAAACAATCAAAGCTCTGCTTGTACTGCTCCTTACCATAGTGGCAGCAGCGAGCGTCAACGCCCAGAAACTGCACCCTCTGCGCAAACTTCAGTTAGCCGAAATGGCCATATCGCAGCTTTATGTCGACACGGTCAACCAGCAGAAGCTCGTCGAGGACGCCATACGCGGAATGCTGAAGGAACTCGACCCACACTCGCTCTATTCCACTGCCAAGGAGACAAAGGCGCTGAACGAGCCGCTCAACGGATCGTTCGACGGCATCGGAGTGCAGTTCAACATGGTTGAGGACACCCTGCTCATCATACAGCCCGTGTCGAAAGGCCCGTCAGAGAAGGTAGGAATACTCGCCGGCGACCGCATAATCACCGTTGCCGACACCGCCATTTCGGGCGTAAAGATGGAACGTTCGGAGATAATGCGACGTCTGCGCGGACCCCGCGGTTCGAAAATCAAGCTCGGCATCAAGCGCCGTGGCGTTGACGAACTGCTCTACTTTGACGTGACACGAGCCAAGATACCCGTATATTCGGTCGATGCCTACTACATGATACGCCCCCGTGTGGGATACATACGTATCGGATCGTTCGGTGCAACGACCTATGCCGAGTTCATGAAGGCCGTAGACACCCTGCAGACGCAAGGCATGCGCGACCTCATCATCGACCTTCAGGAGAACGGCGGAGGCTATCTGCAGGCAGCAGTGAAGATAATCGAGGAGTTCCTGCAGAAGAAAGACCTCATCGTTTATACCGAAGGACGCGCCCAGCGACGCATGGAATACCGCGCAACGGGCAACGGCCGACTCACAAAGGGTAAGGTTTACGTCCTCGTCAACGAATACTCAGCCTCAGCAGCAGAGATTCTGGCTGGTGCAATGCAAGACCAGGACCGTGGCACAATCATAGGCCGACGCTCGTTCGGCAAGGGTCTCGTGCAGCGCCCTATCGATTTTGAAGACGGATCGATGATACGACTCACCATAGCCCACTACTATACGCCATCGGGACGCTGCATACAGAAGCCGTATGCAAAGGGCGACCAGGAGGATTACGCTATGGACATAGAGAAACGATTCAAGCATGGTGAGCTGTACTCGGCCGATTCGATACACTTTGCCGACTCGCTGAAGTATCAGACATTGCGCCGTCACCGCACCGTTTACGGCGGTGGAGGCATCATGCCCGACGTTTTCGTGCCCCTCGACACAACGCAGTTCACCCTCCTGCATCGTCAGATTGCAGCCCGTTCGCTCATCGTTAACGCCACCCTGCGTTATGTAGACCATCACCGCCAGGGGCTCAAGTCGCGCTACACATCGTTCGACGACTTCTATAGCAACTACACCGTGCCGCAGTCGATGACCGACAGTATCTTTGCCGAGGCAGAACGCCTGAAACTCAAAGGCTACTCTAAGGAAGAGTGCGACAAGACCCTGCCCATGCTCAAGGTGCAGCTCAAGGCGCTCATAGCACGCGACATCTGGGACATGAACGAGTACTATCGCATAATGAACGAGCAGAACCGCATCGTACAGAAGGCTGTAGAGATAGCCACGAAATAATCGGGACGTATAGCTTAAATCACCTATATAATATTCCAAAACAGCCAAAAAGCAAGGCTGGATGGAAACTTTTAACAATAAAAGAGTTTCCATTCAGCCTTTTTTATTTACCTTTGTGGCTTAAATTCAGCTACATACAGCATTTGCGACACATCTATGTAACGTCTGTTACGTGTCCCGCAAGCAGCCAGAAGAGGCTCTCTCGCAACGGCTCATAACCCATGTGTCGTGCCTAAGAACACCCCCCGCATTTCAAAAGGACTCCTTTCGGGCTGCAAAAGGACTCGTTTTGGAAGGCAAAAGGACTCCTTTTGGACAGCAAAACGACCCCTTTTGCAATGCAAATGTAGTCCTTTTGCAATGCCATATCAATTTGAGCTGAAAACAAGACATATACAACGATAGTTTTAAGATGTAAAAAGAACTATATCTTATAGAAAATAACAACAAGTTAATCAAAATACAACAGCAATGAATCATTCTACATGCAAGACTGTGTTGACAGCCATTTTATACCTCGCCGTGTCGCTCACGTCAATGGCACAGGGCAAGTTCGTACCGTTCAAGTATGGCAATTTCGATACTTGGGTGACACGTCAGATACACGAGTCGGCTGTTATCGGCGGACAGACCAAGACCCTCTACGAGATAGGACCCAACCGATCGCTCTCTGGCAACAACCCCTACACCAACCTCGGCGATTCGCCCTGGGGCACCAGCAACGTCATGGCTAAGGTGTCGGGCATCACCAAGACCAACAATTCGGTGTATCGCGACAACCACGCATCGGGCCATTGCGCCAAGATGACAACCCATATAGAGACCTGCAAGGTTCTGGGACTCATCAACATCAAGGTGCTTGCAGCCGGAAGCATATTCCTCGGCGACATGAAGGAGCCTATCACAGGCACCAAGGACGGCCCCAAGGCGCTCAACTTCGGCATCCCCTTCACACACCGTCCTAAGGCTTTGCGCTACGACTATAAAGTACACGTGCCCGGAACCCCCAACCGTATACGCCAGACGGGATTCTCCAAGGTGACCACAGTGCCCGGACCCGACTACTGCATAGCAATGCTGCTGCTGCAGAAGCGCCACGAGGACGCCAACGGCAACATCACCGCACAGCGCGTAGGCACCGTCGTTGTGAAGTACGGCAAGTCTACCGGCGGATGGGTTGAGGACGCTACCTACGAGATTCATTACGGCAACATCACCGGCAAGTCGTTCTACAACGCTGCCACTATGGGGCTGCGCTCTCACGACTACGCCCGCAACTCTAAGGGAAAGAGCGTGCTCGTGAAGGAAACCGGATGGGCTCCGGCCGACGCTACGCCTACACACATAGTGCTGCAGTTCTCGTCGAGCCACGGCGGAGCATACGTTGGCACTGTAGGCAACACGTTCTGGGTGGACAATGTTGGTCTTGTATATTAAAATGCATGGCTTGTCAGCCAGTTGTACTGGCCTTATATATTAATAATGTAAGCAAGCAATTCAAAACTCAAAACTCAAAATTCAAAACTCATCCATGCTCCATCGCTCACTAATCGCAATAGCCGCCATGCTGCTTCCGGCAATGCCGATGGCGGCGGCAGAGCCGGTCGACACCGCAGCCGTAGACACTTCAGCAGTGAAGACAACGCATAAGCGCGGATTCATGACCCGCTTTCTCGACTACTTCAACGATGCCAACAAGGAGAAGAAGAACAAGCGCTTCGACTTCAGCATAATCGGCGGACCACACTACAGCACCGACACCAAGCTCGGACTGGGACTCGTGGCTGCCGGACTCTATCGTTCCGACCCCGCCGACTCGCTCTCGGCACCCAGCAACGTGTCGCTCTTCGGCGACGTCTCGACCGTGGGCTTCTACATGCTCGGCGTTCGTGGCACGCACAAGTTCCCCCGCGACACCCATCGCATTGACTATACGCTCTACTTCTATTCCTTCCCCTGCTACATCTGGGGCTTGGGCTACGACATGGGCGACAACGACGACAACAAGAGCAAGATGAAACGATGGCAGGCGCAGGCAAAGGTCAGCTGGCTCATACGCACAACCGACAATCTCTTCGTTGGTCCTACCGTAGCGTTCGACTACGTTTGGGGCCACGACATGGACCGTCCTGAACTCATCGAGGGCCAGCGCCGCGTATCGTTCAACTCCGGTGCCGGACTGACTCTGCTCTACGACACGCGCGACAATCTCACAGCGCCGCACGAAGGCGTATTCCTTCAGGTGCAGCAGTTGTTCCGACCCAAGTTCATGGGCAACAAACGCGCCTTCTCAACTACCGATTTGCGCATGGACGCCTATCTGCCCATGTGGAAGGGAGCCACTCTTGCAGGCGACCTGCGCACACAGTTCAACTTCGGCAACCCCCAATGGTCGATGCTTGCACTCCTTGGCGACAGCTATTCCATGCGCGGATACTATCAGGGCAGATACCGCGACAAGCACAAAGTGGAGGCGCAGATAGAGCTGCGGCAGCACGTATGGCGACGCAACGGCATCGTGCTGTGGGCAGGAGCAGGCACCGTGTTCCCCAAGTTCAGCCAGATAAAGATGAACCATATACTGCCCAACTACGGCATAGGCTATCGCTGGGAGTTCAAGAAGAACGTCAACGTACGTCTTGACTACGGACTCGGCAAATCAGGACAGAGCGGATTTATCTTCAATATAAACGAAGCTTTCTAAGCAGCCCCTTAACAATCCTTTTGAACTAACAATACTTTATATAATGATTTTGAACAAAAAGCTAATCATGGCTTTGCTCGCGACGGGCATTAGTGCAAACACATTTGCAGCCGAAGACTCAGACAATCCCGACCAGACAGACTCGTATCGCGACACGCTCAAGATTAACGAGATAGTCGTAGTGGGCTATGGCAAGATGCGCCGAAAGGACGTCACCAGCTCAATCACTACCATCCAGTCGGCCGATCTCAACAAGGGTGTGTACACATCGCCTGCACAATTGCTGCAAGGCAAGGTGCCCGGACTCACCGTTTCAAACAGCGGCGACCCCAACGCCGCTCCTTCCATCACCCTGCGAGGCGCTTCCACGCTGCGCACGGGTGCAGCTATGGAACCTTATTATATAGTCGACGGCGTGCCAGGCGTCGACCTCTCGCTCGTATCTACCGACGATATCGAGTCAATCGATATCCTTCGCGACGCTACAGCCACCGCCATCTACGGCTCAAAGGCAGCCAACGGCGTTATCATCGTCACCACAAAGCACGGCTCGGCAGGCTCGGCACGCGTCACATACAACGGCTATGCGGCTGTAGAGTCAGTGGCTAAGTATCTCGACCTCGCCTCAGCCGACGAGCTAAGAGCATACGCCAAGCAGCACAACTTTACACTGCCAAACGATATGGGCGGCAATGTCGACTGGCAGAAGGAGGTGCAGCGCACCGGACTCTCGCACAGTCACAACCTCGCCGTGTCGGGTGGCAACGCCCGTTCGGGCTACAACGTGTCGCTGAGCTACCTCAACCATCAGGGCATAATACGCTCGTCAGAACTTGAACGTTTCGGAGCACGTGCGCTGGCACATTCTAAAGTGTTGAAGGATCATCTGCAGTTGTCGCTCGGAGTGAACGGTAGCCAGACCACAAAGAAAGGTATTGAGGCGCAGGAGCAGGGCGTCAGCGTCACAGATGCAATGGTCTACTACTCGCCATGTCAACCCGTGCGCAACAACAACGGCTCATGGAGCGAGTCAACCAGCACAACCCAGTACTACAACCCGCTCTCGATGATCAACGAGGATACCAATCAGAACATCTACCGACGCATGCAGCTCACCGGAAAGGGTGAACTCACCATCCTGCCTGACCTCACCTGGACCGCACAATACTCTTATCTGTACAACCAGAACGTCCTGTCGGAGTATCACTCTATCAAATCGCAGATTGTGAAGACACACGGTCAGGCCACACGCTCTACATATATGGACAACAAGCAGGTGTTCGAGACCTTCGGCAACTTCACACACAGCTTCCCAGGCTATCACCGGCTGGGCGTCATGGTGGGCTATTCGTGGGAACAGAACAACGAGAACGACGGCTTCGGACTTACCGTCAAGGACTTCTACAACGACGCCGTGAAGTACTACAACCTCACATATGCCAACCAGATTGACGGCATCGACGCCGTAGAGAGCGGCGCCGAGTCGACACTTCGAATGATTTCGTTCTACGGACGCGTCAACTATTCGTTCGCTTCGCGCTACAATTTCCAGGCAACATTGCGCCGCGACGGTTCATCGGCATTCGGCAAGAACCACCGTTGGGCTACATTCCCCTCGTTTTCGGCAGCTTGGCGCATCGGTGAAGAGGAATGGGTGCGCAACCTCGGCATCTTCTCCGACCTCAAGCTGCGCGTCGGCTACGGCGTATCGGGCAACTCGCTCGGCTTCGACGCATACTCGGCACGGCGCACATACGGCGCTAACGGATGGTTCACATACATCGACGCCAACGGAGTGGCATCCAACAAGCACACGCTTGCAGCCACCAACAACGCCAACCCCGACCTTAAATGGGAGCGCACCGGCATGTTCAACATCGGCATCGACTTCGGATTCTTCGACTCGCGACTCACAGGTACAATCGAATATTACGACAAGCGCACGTCCGACCTTATATATTATTATCCCGTCTCTACCAACCGATTCCCCTTCGGTACAATGACTGCCAACGTGGGCGACATCACCAACCGAGGCATTGAGATAACAATCAACGCCATTCCGGTTCGGAACGAGGACTGGCAGTGGACTTCGTCGCTCAATCTGTCGCACAACAGCAATCGTGTAAAGAAACTATCCAACGCCGCTTATTCTGTAAGCTATCAGGATTTGGCTTACCCCTGGATTGCAGGCAACACCGGAGTGGCTGTACAACGACTTATGGAGGGCAGCCCGATCGGACAGTTCTACACCTACGAATTTGCCGGACACGACGAGAACGGAGTTTCGCAGTTCTGGGTACACGACCCCGTTACGGGCCAGCGTACGGGCGAAAAGACCATCAAGCCAGTCGATACCGACCGCACCAAGACCGGTTCGGCACAGCCAAAGCTCACACTCGGATGGAACAACACAGTCTCTTACAAGAACTGGGATCTAACGCTCTTCTTCCAGGGAGTATTCGGCAACAAGATATTCAACGCTCTTCGGGCACAGTACAACAGCGTGACATTGATAACGCAGGGCAAGAACGTCTTCCGCGAAGCACTCACCAAGCAGAACTTTGGCGACGTAAACTCACAGTCGCCGTCCGACCGTTACATCGAGAACGGATCGTTCCTGCGCCTCTCGTCAATGTCGTTGAGCTACGACTTCGGCCGCCTGCACGGATGGGTCAACAACCTTTCGGTGTACGCTACTTGCAACAACGTGTTCACGCTGACATCGTATAAGGGTTGCGACCCGGAAGTTTCGCTCGGCGGACTGACCCCCGGCATCGACTGGCGCAAGGATTATTATCCGCACACACGTACGTTCATGCTCGGAATGAAGGTCAGCTTCTAAAACAGAGCAAGCCCTGCCAAGTCTCTGGCAAGCTACACCAAGCTTTCACAAACATTGGCTCAGCAGGCTCAAAGAGGCTTAGCAAGGCCCAAAGAGGCTTAGCAAAGCCCCTAGAAAGGCTTAGTCAGGCCTAGTAAGGACCCATAACATCAATAATCAATCATTAAATATAGAATGAAGAAATCGCTTCTTTTCGCGTTCGTATCATCGCTTTTGGTGCTTGCAACAAGCTGCACCAACCTCGATGTCGACGTGAAATCAAAATATACCGACTATCCAACGGAGTCGGAGGTGGCTCTTGAGGCCAAGATGGCAGACGTGTATTACGCCTTCCGCAAGCAATTGGGCGAGAACTATAATCGCGTACAGTCGTTCTCGTCAGACGAGGTTGCGGGCATCAGTTTTGGTGGCGACTACTACGACAACGGCGAAAACGTCAACCCGACGCTCCACAACTTCAACCCCGAAGACAAACCCTTGAACTACTGGGCAGACCTTGCTTCGGGCATAACCAAGTGCAATCAGGTGATAGAAGACCTCGGCGGCGACAACGCCAAACCCGAAGTGACAGCCCCGGCACGTGTAATGCGCGCCTTCTATCACTTCATTCTGATGGATAGTTTTGGCGATGTGCCCATACTCGACCGCCTTCCCGACGACAACAAGGCTGTATGCCGCGAGCCACGACGCAAGGTTGCCGAGTTCATCGAGACCGAACTGAAGGATTGTCTGCCCTTGCTCACCAAACAAGTGAACGTCGGCACCTACGGCAAACCTACCTACTGGATGGCTGAGGCGCTGCTCGTGAAGCTATACATCAACTGGGCTGTGTACACAGCCGACGACGTTGCCGACTACGATGCAGCCACTTCGCCCAACGAGAAGCTTGACGAATGTGTGCGTCTGTGCGACGACATCATGCAGAACGGACCCTTCGACCTCTCTGACAGCTATCGCAAGAAGTTCCTGTACGACAACGGAGCGCACATAAAGGACTTCATCTATGCCATGCCTTACGACAAGGTCAGCGCCCAGGGAATGAAATACGGACGCTGGCGCACATTCCGCAAGGTCGACAATGGCGAGACAATAGGCTATCTTGGTGGCAAGATGAACCTCTCGTGCGCAGGTATATTTGCCCTCAACGAGGAGTATTCCAATCTCTTCACACTGCCCGGCGACGACCGCAACGAGAT
>ULSQ01033226.1_pt1 | contig 13650 bp, 6 predicted proteins | sample 1956821 | NCBI WGS metagenome assembly ULSQ01 (sample SAMEA4835712, study PRJEB28245) | human gut metagenome | biome: gut microbiome; material: fecal sample | place: Denmark | collected 2008 | reverse complement strand
CTTCAAGACAGACTTGCTGGTTACAGTCTTCTTGGTGATGACATAAGCCTGAGGATTTGTCTTGTAGTTGGCATTCTTTGCATCCTGATAGATGGTAGCCACATACTTCTTGCCCTTCTCGAGGAAATCGAGCTTTACGGTAGACTGATGAGCCTTCATGCCCGTAACGCCACCGACAAACCAGTTATCAGAACCCTTTGCCTTGCGGGCAGCGGTGATATACTCCATTGGTTCAGCCTCCAGATAGATAGACTTGTCCCAATCTACAGCCACATCCTTGATAAACTGGAAGGCATCCATGTGCTTCTCGTAATTCTCAGGGAAATCGGCAGCCATCTGCAATGGACTGTACATCGTTACATAAAGTGCCAACTGACCGCAGATGGTAGAGTTGCAATGAGAACCATTGGCGCAATCCATTTCAAAGATACCCGGTGTATAATCCATCGGACCACCCTGCAGACGGGTGAAAGGCAAGATGGCGGTATGTCCCGGTTTGGTACCTCCGAAAGCCTGATATTCAGTACCGCGAGCACTCTCGTTGCCAATCAGGTTAGGATAAGTGCGGCAGAGACCGGTAGGACGCACAGCCTCATGGGCATTTACCATGATGTGATAATCGGCAGCACGGGTTACGGCATGCAGATAGTGGTTGATTTCCAACTGACTGTAGTGATGCTCTCCACGAGGAATGATGTTGCCCACATAACCGCTCTTCACTGCATCGTAGCCATAATCCTTCATCAACTGGTAAGCTCTGTCCATATACTTCTCGTAGTTCATTACAGAAGAGGAGGTCTCATGATGCATGATGAGCTTCACTCCCTTGGAATGCGCATACTCATTGAGTGTCTTGATGTAGAAATCAGGATATGGAGTCAGGAAATCGAATACCTTTTCCTTCATATAGCCACTCCAGTCTTCCCAACCGATGTTCCATCCTTCTACCAGGACTGCATCGAAGCCATGGGCTGCAGCAAAGTCGATGTAACGGCGCACATTGGCATTGTTGGCAGAATGCTTGCCCGATGGCTTGGCATGTACATAGTCGGTTCCATCCAACTTCACGGTAGGATAATCATGGGTATAAGCCCACTCACCCTTACCGGAAATCATCTCCCACCATACACCCACGTACTTCACAGGATGAATCCAGGAGGTATCCTTGATCTTGCAAGGCTCATTGAGATTGAGAATCAGGTTGGAAGACAACACCTTGCGGGCATCATCTGTAATGACCATCGTACGCCAAGGGCTCTTGAACGGAGTCTGCATATATCCCTTCATACCCTGTGCATCAGGGGTAAGCCAAGAGGTAAAAGTCATGGTCTTGTCATCCAGGTTCAGATGCATGGCTGGATAATCTACCAGGGCAGCCTCATGCAGGTTGATGTAGATACCATCATCAGTCTTCAACTGGAGTGAGGTCTGTACACCGGTATCTGAAAAGACAGTCTGTGAGAGATTGCTGCTGACAGCAGCATGCAAGGCTGGACGGATGCCCGACAGACGGGTCTTGGTGTATTCATACTCCTGGGTATCGTAATCACCCGGAATCCACCAGGCGGTATGATCGCCCGTCATGGCAAATTCTGTACGCTCTTCCTTGATGGTAAAGTAGTTGAGATTGCCTTTCTGAGGGAACTCATAGCGCAATCCAACTCCATCGTCATAAACACGGAAGCGAACGTTCATATAACTGTCTGTAGAATTCTGCTTCAACTCTACCAGCATATCATTATAATGATTGCGGATAGACTTATTCTCTCCCCAAACAGGAGTCCAGGTCTCATCGAAAGTGGAAGTTTTCTCATTGATGACACTAAAATCAGAAAGCAGATCCTTGCCGCCCTTGGCGAGCTGATAACCCAGACGGCTAGGCTTGATGATGGTCTTGCCCTGATAGGTCACACTATAGGTAGGCACTGTGCCATCCAAGGTGAAGTTCACCTTGATTTGTCCGTTAGGAGAAGTGATGTCTCCTGCATCTGCTGAGATGCCAAAAGCCATCAGAAGGCTTGCGAGCAAAAAGAGTTTTTTCATATTTTTTGTTTAAAATTGTTTGTTGCTGCAAAAGTACGGCAAAAATCGATAAGTTGGTACGAATAGTAGGTTCTTGGTAGATTACCGCTATCTACCAACCTCCTCACTTCTCTGAATATCAACATTTTGCAAATTCTCAAAAAAAACGGCTAGTAGATGCGAGATTCTCAATGTTTTTTATTATTTTTGCAGCAGAATCTAAAAACATAGGAAAAATGAGACATCTTTTCGTTATAATCATCACACTGCTGATGCTACAGCCGATTTACGTAAAAGCAGACAACAGCCAGCTCTACAAACAGCTGGATGCTGCCATAGAAAAACGTGCGCATTATGTAGAAGTAAAAGAGAAAAGTCTGAACGACATCAAGCAGGGTGCCAAGTATGTAACCAGCAACGAGGACAAGCTCAAGCTTTACGAGCAACTCGCCAATGGATACAAAGCCTACGAGTATGATTCGGCGATGACTTACGTAAAAAAAGGCCTTGTTCTTGCCCAAAAGAGCAACAACATCTTATATCATAAAAGATTCCAACTTAGCCAAACCAGCCTGCTTATCACACGTGGATTCTATGCTGAAGCAAAAAACATCATGCAGAAGATAGAACCCAAGAAAGAAGATCCACTTGACTATCAGTTTCAATACTATTATACACTTTACGGACTATACAACAACTGGTCAACCTATTGTGAAAACAATGAATTCAGCAAGATTTACGACCAGCAGAAAGTGGAATACCTGAAGAAAACATTAGAACTGTCGTCAAAGAAAGATGCATTCTATTACTACCTGCTGGGAGAGTTTTACTATTACAGCAATCATTCCAACAATAACAAGACCATCCAATACTACAAAAAAGCACTGAGTATGGAAAAGCCGGACAGCCGTCTCCATGCCATGACCGCCTTTGCGCTATCCGAAGTATACAAGAAATCCAACAACCAAAAACTGACGGAACATTACCTGCTGGTTGCAGCCATCTCAGACATCACTTCTGCCACAAAAGAAAACGTAGCCCTGCAAGACATCGCACTCTTCATCTGCAAACATAAGACCAGAAGTCTGAATAAAGCCCAGGAATACATCAACCTATCCCTGGAAGATACTTATGCATACAACAACCGATTGCGCCGCATTGAGATTTCATCCAAATTGCAGATGATTACCAATGCCTATACAGATGACATCAGAGCCACCAACAGCATGCTCTACATTGCGCTGTCGGTCATTTTCCTGCTCTTGCTCGGAGTGGGACTTAGCAGTCTGTTCATCCGCAAGAAGAACAAACTTCTGAAACAGAAGAAAGACGAAATCACGGCTACATCGGCAAAAATGGAAGTTCTCAACAGCCAGTTGCACCTCATCAACGACGAACTGAAGGACACCAACCAGAAGCGCGAGAGACTGATAAAGGTGTATATTGACCTGTGCTATAAGAACATAGAGAGAAACAGCAAACTGCGCACCTTGGCAGTTAGAAAGATCAAGGCCAACCAGAGTAAGGAGCTGCTGAGCCTCCTTTCTTCCTCAACCAATACAGAGAAAGAGAACAAGGAGTTTCTGACGGAATTTGACAAGGCATTCCTGTCTCTGTACCCAACTTTTATAACCGAGCTGAACAAGCAGCTTACAGAATCGGCACACATCCAGCTGAAAGAGAACGGAGAAATGCCCCCTATCCTCCGTGTGTGCGCCCTGTTAAGATTAGGCATCACCGAAAGTTCCAAGATAGCCGGCATCCTGTCTTATTCGCCACAAACCGTATACAACTACCGTTCCCTGCTCAAGAACAATGCCATCGACAAGGAGCACTTCGAAGAAAATGTGCTCAGACTCTGCATGGTGATAGCCGACTGATCGGAGATTAAGAATACGACACAAATATCCGAAACAGATAGCTGCCAATGCTTTCTTCCGAAAAAATGGAGCTGATTTGCCAAAGTAACATCTTTGTCGCAGCTTCGTCAATGCCTTTCAACCTCATTGCAACCCCAGTGTAATATAACCACCGTACCTTTGCAACCGAAATCAAACGATATAGGTTATGAATGCTAAAAGGGGAATTATTGTATTAGGATTGCTCTCAGCGGCTAGCATGCCAACGTGGGCGCAACAGATTAAGGGTGTCGTAATCGACCAGAAATCGAAAGAGACACTCATCGGTGCAGTCGTCACTGTGGATGGAACCAACGTGAAGGCTATCACCAACATCGACGGAAACTTCCAGATCGATGGATTGGATAAAGAAAAGAAATATACACTATATATTAATTATGTAGGATATAAGACTCAAAAAATTGACGGGGTTCAGGCGAAGGACGCAGACCAGGTGATCGCGCTGCAACCTGATGAACAGCAGCTGAAGGAGGTGACCGTTACCGCAGTGGAAAGGCGTAATACGGATGCGGCAATGATACAGGTGGCCAAAAACAGTCCCGTCATCGTGAGCAATGTTTCGGCACAGGAAATATCCAGAACTCAGGATACGAATGCGGGTGAGGTGATACGCCGAGTGCCAGGCGTGAGCCTCATCGACGATAAATTCGTGATGGTTCGTGGCTTGTCGCAGCGTTATAACAATGTGTGGGTGAACGGAGGAGCAGTGCCTAGTTCTGAGGCTGATTCCAGAGCATTCTCCTTCGACATCATCCCAAGTTCGCAGATTGACAACCTCACCATCGTGAAGTCGCCAACGGCTGAATATCCCGCAGACTACTCGGGCGGTTTCATCATCGTCAACACCAAGGAGATTCCGGCAGAAAACAGTTTCAACATCGCCGTAGGCGGAAACTGGAATACATCTTCTGCCTTCAAGGACTTTTCTTACTCAAAAGGTTCCGGAACCGATTTTCTAGGGTTCGACAATGGCTTGAGAAACCTGAATGGGGGCATCCATGCTGACTTGAATCCACAGCTCGATGCCAACGGAAAACCGGTGAGCGATTATGCTACTTCGCTCCTGGGCAACGGATTCAATAATGATTGGCTCATCAAGAACAAGAAGCCTTTGGGCGATTTGAAACTGGCAGCCAGCCTAAACCAGCGCTGGATGCTGGGCGGAAGAACACTCGGCATGCTCGCCGCCCTGAACTATACCAACGAATACCGCACCTACGAGAACATGGAGAACAACCTCTATGGCATCTATGATGCGGCAAACGACAAACCGAACTATCTTCGTCACTCTGTTGACGACCAGTATAATAATAACGTGAGACTCGGAGCAATGCTCAACTTCACCTTCCTTTCCAAGGACGGCAACCACAAGTATCAGCTCAAGAACATCTTCAACCAGTTGGCTACCAGCCGATATACCTGGCGTGATGGCGTGAGCGCCCAGTCGAACCTGGAGCGAAGCGCAGAGTATTACTACCGCAGTAGAACTACATATAACGGTCAGCTTACCGGTAAGCACACCTTCACTAGCGATGCCCTTGACTGGAGCATCGGGTATGCGTATGCCAACCGTCATTTGCCTGACCGTCGTAGATACCTCATCGACGATGCTCTTGAATCGGGCGTTTATGCCCTGAGCACCGGCAACGACATATCCCGCGAGTGGACTCAACTCGACGAACACATTCTCTCTCTTGGTGTAAATGACAAGCACCACTTCAAGTTTGGCAACTTTGAGCCAAACTTACAGGTGGGTGCCTATGGGGAGTATCGCAGCCGAGAATACCAGACCCGCAACTTTATCTACAACTGGAATGTTTCAGATAACAACATGCCATCCGACTTCCGCCACAGCGACATCCCAACCCTACTCTCCAGCGAGGCAAACATGGGTTACGACAAGCTGTATCTTCTGGAGGAAAAGCAGATGCGCAATAACTACCGCGGACACAACACCTTAGGCGCCGGATACCTGGCGTTGTCTCTCCCCTTTGACAAACTCGGCATCCACGCCGGTGTCCGCTTCGAGCATAATGATATGGAACTCATCTCCAATTCCCGTGACTACGAGAAGAGTGAATCGAGCCGTCATTACAAGACCGATGATGTTTTTCCATCTCTCAATACAACATATAAGATTAGCGACCAGCACCAGGTGCGACTTTCGTATGGCCGCAGTATTAACCGCCCAGAATTCCGTGAAGTATCGTCGTCGGTGTATTACGACTTCGACCTTGCCAGCAATGTGCAGGGAAACACTGAGTTGAAGAACTGTTATGTCGATAACCTCGACCTGCGATATGAGTGGTATCCATCCCGTGGAGAGCTCATTTCGCTGGCAGTCTTCTACAAGCACTTCGATTCTCCTATCGAGTGGACCTATACGGTGGCTGGTGGCACTGACTTGATTTACTCTTACAAGAATGCAAAGAGTGCCAACAACTATGGTGTGGAGCTGGATATCAGAAAGAATCTCGGATTCATAGGATTGAAGGATTTCAGTTGGTCGTTTAACGGTGCCCTCATCAAGAGCAAGGTTCAGTTTGAGAAGGGAGCGAAGGAAGAAGACAGACCGATGCAGGGTCAGTCGCCATACCTTATCAACACCGGCATCTTCTATAAGAATGAGCCATTAAAGATGGATATCGCCCTGCTCTACAACCGCATAGGCAAGCGAATCATCGGTGTGGGCAGAAGCGAGGGGAGCACAGGCGATGACTCCAATTCCCGAGTGCCTCACAGCTACGAGATGCCTCGCAACACCATCGATTTCTCGCTGGCTAAGAAATTCGGCGAACATCTGGAACTGAAGCTCAACGTAAGAGATCTTCTTGCTGAAAAGATATATTACAAGCAGTTTGCTGATGTAACGTATAGCGACGGAAGCAAGAAGGAAGTAGAAGAAATAGCAAGATGCTACAAGCCGGGTAGAAACATCGGTTTGCAGGCAATCTATAAATTTTAGAGACTATCCGTAGAATTTCAAGAAAGATAATAATAGATGTTTGTTTAATAAAACAGGAAACAATGATGAACAAGATGTATTTTTTAGGATGCATGGGCATCCTCGCAGCATCTGCCATGTTGAGCAGCTGCAGCAGTGACAATGACGATCCAACTCCTTCTCCAAATCCTGGATCAGAAGTAGTTTACAAGTGGACAACCAATGGCGGCTTGAAGGCTTGCGACCACATCCTCTTCGGAACAGATGACAAGGAAAACGCCAACGGAACACAGATTGGCAACGGCGACCAGGAATTCGTTTTCACAGGCAAGCAGACTTTGAAGAAAGGCACTTATCTCCTCAAGGGATGGGTATATATTGCAGATGGTGCTGAGCTTACCATCGAACCGGGAACGATTATCAAGGGCGACAAGCAAACCAAGGCGGCACTCATCGCAGAGCGTGGCGGCAAGCTCATCGCCAAGGGTACAGCCACAGAGCCTATCGTCTTTACATCTGAAGAGGCTGCCGGCAGCAGAAAGCCTGGCGACTGGGGTGGCATCATTCTCTGCGGCAAGGCTAAGAACAACCAGACTGAGCAGCAGATAGAGGGTGGTCCTCGTACCAAGCATGGTGGCGCAGATGATGCTGACAACTCAGGAGCCTTGAGTTATGTACGCATCGAGTTTGCCGGTTATCCATTCCAGAAGGATAAGGAGATTAATGGTTTGACTCTCGGTTCTGTAGGTTCAGGCACAGAGATTGACCACGTTCAGGTATCTTATTCCAATGATGATTCCTTCGAGTGGTTTGGCGGTACAGTAAACTGCAAGTATCTCGTAGCCTACAAGGGCTGGGATGATGATTTCGATACAGATAACGGTTTCTCAGGAAAGGTGCAGTATGGTCTTTCTCTGCGCGACAGCAAGATAGCCGACACCTCTCAGAGCAACGGTTTCGAGAGCGACAACTGCGCCGATGGTGCTACCGTGGATCCTCGTACCAAGGCAACCTTCTCTAACATCACCTTTGTAGGTCCTAAGGTATTGGATGATAAGTTCCAGAACACCACAGATTATATTACTGCCGGAGCATACAATCCAAACAACGGTTCAGCTCTCGGCAAGTTCCAGTCAGCCATGCAGATTCGCCGTTCTTCTAACCTAAACTGCATCAACTCAGTGGCCTTAGGCTGGCCTATCGGTTTGATTGTTGATGGTGAGAAGGGTGAAACCGTGAAGAATGCCAAGGAAGGCAAATTCAAGCTTCAGAATGTATATTTCGCAGGTATGGATGCCGTTGGTACTGATGCCAACAAGAAGTATGAGGATTACCTCTATGATGCAGCCAACAAGAAGGATCTCGACAAGAATCAGAAGTCATACAGCAATACCTTCTTCTTCTCAGAGCCAAGCAACAAGTATTTTGACAGTTGGGCTTCATTGGTTGGCGCAGACGGTTATACTCCTATCGCCGGCAGTCCGTTGCTTGGAGCCGCAAGTTTCGCCGGCTGGACAGGTTTCGACACCGTAACCTACATCGGAGCCTTCGATGGCAGCAACAACTGGATGAGCGGTTGGACCAACTTTGACCCTCAGAATGCAAAGTACTAGAAAAAGATTAGTACCGGAATAAGAATTAGAATCGCTAATTTCTATTTTGACTATAAGGCTTTCTTTTATTGGAGCATGGCGCAGTGATTTGCACCATGCTTTTTTGTTGGGTTATGGAGGGAAACGTTGATGTCCTGAAACAGGACTTCAACCTTCATTTATCTTAATCCATGAACTTTATCATGTCCTGGCGTCTTGGCTTTGCCTCCGGCGATTCGTCAGGATAACCCAGGGCGATGCAGTAGAGCAGCTTATAATTCTTAGAGAATGCCATGCGGTCGAGGTAAGGCTTGGCCGACGGAGAATCCAGTATCCAACGGGCAGAACTGCCCAGGCAGCAGGAACCGATGCCCCTTGAGCATGCTGCAAGAATGATGTTCTCGCCAAGCAAACCGCAATCAATCTGCGCCATATCATAAGTAGTATCGTAGGCGATGCAAACCACGCATGGAGCATTCACAAAGATGTTCTTGAAGCCCTTGCGCTCTGCTATCTTAGGATTATCCTTTACCACGGCTTGGGTGATTGAATCGATGAGAGCAGGAGAATCTATCACTCTGATTTCGTACGACTACAGGTTCTGCCCGTTTGGCGCATGGATGCCGCATTTCAGAATCTCGTTCAGGGTATCGCGGCTGATGACGGAATCCTTGTAAGCACGGATGCTTCTGCGACTCATCATCAAATCGGTTACCACACTTGCAGAGTCAACGCTGGTCATTGCCTCCGGCTGTCTGTTCTCATTGCAGGCAGTCAACATCAGTGCAGCTGCCAATCCTAAAAATATCTTCTTCATATTATTCACTGTATGATTAAACCTATATTTCAATTAGTATATACCCATGTAGCACTATTAGTATTTATCCATGTAGCGTTATTAGTACATACCGTGCAAAGATAGCAACAAACATTGATATCCAAGAAGATACGTTATGATTTTTAAGAGTTTTTATCGGTCTCTCTGCCATTCTTTTAACAAGTATATATCATAGCCAAACATTTTCCACCTATTTTGCTAGAATTTCCCAAAAACTTCGTATCTTTGCAATGGCTTTATACAAGATAAGCTGTTTATAAAATCATCATACGTAGAATTATGGAAAGAAAAAGTTATTCTATAGATATAAATCGCATTGCACAATATGCCATGTATGCATATTGCATTTTCGCATTGTTTTCGCTGGCATTTTCTGTTTGCAGACAAGCGGGCTTATCCTTCAGAACAAGTCCCATCCTGATTCCAATAAGTCCCATCCTGGTTACCATCAAGCAACTGGTCTTGCAGCTCGCCCCTATAGCTTTATGGGGAATATTCCGCTACACGCTACCGGCAGGCGTAAAATTGCTACGACGCTGCAGCGAGTTGATGGTACTTTACTATGTGCTCTCATTCATCCTGGGCCAATGCTTCAATCTTCATCTCGTAACGATGATGCAGAACGGACAGATAACACTCACGGCAACTATTCTTACCTGGATACAAAGCTCTATGGGATTGATTTCCGTCATCGCCTCCCTGATAGCCGGCTGCCATCTGTACAGCAAGCACAGAGGTAACATGCGCAAACTGGGCTTAGCCCTTGTCCTGGTTTTCATCGCATGGCTGCTATGCTCGAATCTCCTCCCGACGGCAGTGTTTTACCTGGCAGACAACACCCAGCAGACAGCCTTCACCAGCGTGAATATCATCAGTATGATAACAACGACATCGGCATATATATACGCTTACTACATGATGTATCGGGCGATAAACGACTGAAAAAAGTTATAAAAAACTCCGTTTCTGAGTTTTCAAGACATCAGGAACGGAGTTCAAACATTAATCCTCGAACAATTTATGAAATTCAACGGCATCCATAAATTGATAATTTGGATTATTTCCTACATTTCTTCTAAGCCTATTTAAATTGGAAGGAGTTGCAGCTTTCTTTGTCAGCAAAACATAGAAACTGTTATCAAAAGAATAGTTAGAAGTAACCATTGCCTTTGATTCACTAACCTTTTTTGCTATCTCCTTTGAATCCAAATTCCTGGTATTGCTTAGTCGGAATTTTGCATCGGCCAAAAGTAATCTCTTATCATTCACATGCAATAGCATATCTGCAGAAGATTTCTTATCAGCATGATGTTTTTGAGAAATTCGTCTCTGAACATCATCAAGTTCTATTGCCTTATCTGTGTCAGAGAAAAGATTTTCTGAATTTGGGCATTCCTCCTGCTTCATCAAATGATGCAAGCCGACTAAATCTTTTGCTGTCCAACAATCAATCTTGATTCCCTGATAATTGCCAATCTTAAATTTCGCCATAGTTCTCTACGTATTTCTGAAGAGTATCAAAAGATTTATTGAATGATTCAAATACAGGTTCGATGTCACAGCCCAAATTCTTATAGTAGAACGAATCTGTACCTTCACTTTGCTCTGCCAGATAAAAACGAGTAGTATTCAACAAGCCCTCTTTTTCAGAGATATACCTGATAGCCGATACCATATCGGGATTGTGACTCGTGATGAGTATCTTGGTTCCAAATGTTTTGTTGATGCGAACAAGAAGATGCGCCAACTCAACCACCCATTGTGGATGAAGATTTGTTTCAGGCTCATCAATCTCCAACAAAGTGTTTTCTGTCAGCCACCCGTTTTCTATCAGACGAAGCATATAAACCAGCGGTTTGAATCCCGATGCTATATCTTCAATTCTAATATCCTTACCATTGTTGCTGTGATAAACTAAATCAACAGCATCGAAATTTTCCTTTTCTACAATAGAACCATCTATCATTTTATTAATAGAATGAAGTAATTCCTGTTTGCCGGTAATCTCACTTCCTTTTTCATTTACGTGAACCACTTTATGTGCCAAGGAAGTCATCAGAACCCTATCTGATTGACGAAGAGAAATAGCTGCTGGTGTTCCTATATATATGGCATTATTTAAACTATATATCTTTCCAAGTCTATCAACAAGCAATTCCACTTCATCTTCCTTAAAGCTTATGCTGGCAGGAAAGCCATCCTTTTCCCGATATACAGAAGCGATTTTCTCTTTCAAGTAACTGATGGGACGATTTTTTTTGTTGTTTTCATATTTCTGAAGATATTCAGAAAACAGCTGAATGGAATTTCGTTCTATATCCTCATGAACATGATTTTGTTCAGTAATCCCAAAAAGATTAAGCACTCGACGCACCTGCTGAGGATTCTGCTCTTTCTGAAGGAAGTTAACCAGCATGTCATCAAGTGAACCAATCGCTCTTTTATAATAAAAATCGAGCTTCTCCACACCACCATTACTCAATGTTACCATTGTCATTAATGATAAGGTATGGTCAAAAAATCGTTTTTTATCATCATCCAGATAATTTGAGATATCATCCAGCGCAGTAGAATATTTCTCTAATGATTTGATAATCACATCTCTGAAATCAGAGAAAAAGAAACTGTCTAACACAGACAATGTATTGACGATATAATACAACCAACGGGACATAGTGCTTTTTCCACAGCCATTGCTACCCACGATAACTGTGATACCCTCTATTTCGATATCAGCATGCCCTATAGCATGATAATTGTCTATATTAAATTTATACTTGCTCATTATTCAAACTATTTTAATGCAAAAATACGATGTTTTTGTGTAACCTCCAAATTTTCATAGCACTTTTTACTGCCAAGGGTTCATAAAAGCCAGATTCCTATCACGAATATAAGTATAAAAGACTTAAAATGAGAGAATTTATTTTGGAAATCTAGATTTTATACCTAATTTTGCACATCAAAAAAGAAAAATAAAGAAAAAGTATGAGTATCAAGGAAAATTATCAACAATATGTAAGCCGATACGCTTCTGAGGTGGCTGCCCTGAAGCGTAAGAATACGGGATTTATAACGGGCGAGCTGCTGGCTTTTGGCGGCATCCTCGCCTTCCTGATCTGCTATTTCGCATTGGATGGGGATACGCAGAACTATCTGATGGGGGCGGCGCTGTGCCTGATTGCCTATCTGGGAATCAGACGACTTGACGATAAGAACAAGGAGAAGATAGAGCATCTTTCGGCTTTGCTCAAGGTTTATCAGGACGAAATCAAGGCTTTGGAGGGCGATTTCTCGCCTTTCGAAACGGGCGATTCCTATCAGAATCCGCAGCATCCTTATTCCTTCGACCTCGATGTCTTCGGTAAGAGTTCGCTGTTCAACCGCATCTGCCGAACCATCACATCGGGCGGTTCGGAGGCACTCGCCAGGAATCTTACCCGGGAAACGCCTTTGGGCATGGAGGATATCAAAAGAAGAAGAGATTTGCAGAAGGAATTGGCTGGAGAAGGCGAAAACTGGCGAATGGAATTCCTAGCACTTGGCGAAAAGAACAGAAGCCAGACTGTGAATGGCAAGATGAAAAAGATTGATTCTGCTGCGGTGATGGATGCGATGCAGAAGGTTTCGAAGATGGAGGTGCCGGCATGGTTTGGGGCTCCGGTATCGCTCGTTATCGGATGGCTGCTGATTATCGGAGTCGTTGGTTCCGTGATTTTATCGATATGCAATATGTTTTCGGTGGATTTCGCCTTGTGGTGGGTGTTGGTTCAATACATGGTGGTATTCTTCGTCTGCAAGCAGACACTTGATAAGATAGATAGCAATGGCGGCAAGCTTCGCCATCAGCTCATCGCCTATGCCCAGATACTTCAGCTTATCAACAGGCGCAATTTCCATAGCGAATCAGGCAAGGAGATGCAGAATTCCCTGGCAGATGCCCTGCCTTCCTTTGCCCAACTGGAAAAGATATTGAAGGGGTATGACAGAAGAGGCAACTTCCTGGGTCTTTTCTTCACCGATGCCTTCATGCTGAGCGATTTCTTCCTGGTTCGCAGTTTCCTGAAATGGAAGAATACCTATATGGTGAAGATGGAGGAATGGATGCATATCATCAGCGAGATGGATGCGATGGTTTCGATGGCGGATTTCAGATATAATCATCCAGAGGCGGAAGAGGCGGAATTTGTTTCGGGAAGTCCGGAAGCAGATACAGATAGCGATGTTTCTGAAAATGCAGGAATCGGAAGTCCGGAAATCGTGTTCGAGGGAAAGAATCTCTATCATCCTTTCCTGGGTGCCAAGGCGGTGAAGAACGATTTCACCATCAAGGAC
>ULSQ01064198.1_pt1 | contig 13750 bp, 13 predicted proteins | sample 1956821 | NCBI WGS metagenome assembly ULSQ01 (sample SAMEA4835712, study PRJEB28245) | human gut metagenome | biome: gut microbiome; material: fecal sample | place: Denmark | collected 2008 | reverse complement strand
GAAGGGCAATCCTTCGGGGAGGCTCTTTTTTTGTTGTCCGGCCTGGCCGGACGGGGAGGACTGAGAGAACTGGGAAATCTGGGAGGATTGAGAGGACTGAAAGTTAAGTATTTGGATGTAAGTATGTCAATTCAGAATATATTGTAGTATTAGTTGATATAAGGTTGTTAAAATATTGATTGTCAAGGAGTTGGTGGCAATGGTAAGATGCCGCCTTTCGCAATCCGAAAGGCGGCATCTTAATGTTTAATAGGTGGCTTATTATAGGGTGAAAGGTGGTGTTTAAGGATGTGGTGTGTTGTTTCTTCTTTTGAACTCGGCGCAGGTTATAGCTGTTGCAATTGCAACGTTAAGGCTGTCAATGTTACGTGTTTTTCGGTATGAGGGAATGAATAAGGTTTGGTTTACTTTCTCCATTACTTGTGGAGAAACACCATTGCCCTCATTTCCCATGACAATTATTCCAGTTGATGACAGTTCTTGGTTGTATATGTTGTCGCCGTCGAGAGAAGTAGCGTATATGGGTGTGTGGTTATGCAGCTTTTCGAATAGTGACGCGAGGTCTGTGTAGATAAGGTTTACGCGCGCGATGCTGCCCATTGTTGCTTGTACTACTTTGGGGTTGTAGGCGTCAGCAGTGCCTTCATTGCAGAATATGGTAGATATGCCAAACCAATCGGCTATGCGTATTATTGTGCCAAGGTTACCCGGGTCTTGAACTTTGTCAAGTGCAAGACACAATTCTTTGTTGCATATTTCTGTGTCAAATGTTTGTGATTGAATGGGGAATATGCCGAGAACTTGTTGTGGATGCTGAAGAAAACTTAATTTACGCAGTTCGTCTTCCGTCACTACAAAGTTTTCAGTTGTTTTTTCTGTATTGTTCAATTTAAGCCATTCTTGAGTTGCTATTATGGCTTTGGGCTGAGATACGGCAATCAAATCATTTACAATCTTAGGACCTTCTGCTACGAATAAACCTGTACGTTCGCGATGTTTTTTGCTTTCAAGCGAGCGTATTAGCTTTGCCATATTTTTGCTAATCATATTGTTTTCTTGATTTTATTCAACAAAAATACTAAAAAAATTAGTATTTTTGCATGATAAATGTTTTTTAAGTGGTAAAACAAGCGTCATATAGAATATTCAGTCTGGCATGTGCTGTATTTGTTGTAGTCATTCTGTCGGGATGTTCTGCGTCAAAATTCATACCTGACGGAAGCTTCTTATTGGATGATGTAGAGATGAAATCCAACGTAAAAGGGCTTGAACCGTCACAATTTGAGCCTTATATCAGGCAAAAAGGAAATTCAAAATGGTTTTCAGTTTTCAAGATACCGCTTGGAACTTATGCGCTTGCCGGACGTGATACGACAAAATGGATTAACCGTAAATTGCAGGATATAGGCGAGCAACCGGTATTGTTTGATTCTACACAGGCCGACCTCACGTGCAAGGATATAGGCAATGTGCTGCATGGTTTGGGTTATGTCAGGGCAGGTGTGGATTACAGCTTGGAATTCGGAAAGAAGAAAAAGGTAAAGGTGGTGTATAACCTGCATCCCGGAGACAGGTTTCATATAAGCAGCATAAATTATGACATACGGGATGCACGTATCGATTCGTTGCTTAAAGCCATAGATGGCGGCCGTTCGAGGTTGCGGGTTGGTATGCCGTTCATGGTCAATGTGCTGGATGAGGAGCGCAGCCGCATTACCGATTTGCTTAACAATAACGGTTATGTGAATTTCCACAAGGATTTTATTTCATTCTCGGCAGATACGGTAAGTGGACATACCGACATTGACTTGACCTTGCATTTGCATAAGTTTGTTGCTCCTGGCAGCGGTGAAGAGAGCGAACACAAGCAGTACACAATTGGGAATATTGCGTATTATGCAACTGGCGAAATGGATAAAATTCCTTTACGCCGGTCTGTATTGGAGGAAAATACGTTACTGCAGTCTGGAAAACTGTATAATGCCGAAGAATTGCAAAAGACTTATAACAAATTCGGCCGTCTGCAGATAGTGAAATATACAAACATAAAGTTTTCAGAACGTCCTGACAGCAATGTGCTTGATTGCAATATCGGTATCAGTACGAATAAGATTAATAGCATAAGTTTTCAACCAGAGGGCACTAATACGGCTGGCGACTTAGGAGCTGCTGCGTCGTTGACTTATGAAAACAGAAATCTTTTTAACGGTGCGGAGAATTTTAGCATAAAGCTTCGTGGTGCATTTGAGGCGATAACAGGGCTTGAGGGCTATCAAAACCAGAATTATGAGGAGTACAGCTTGGAAACAAGGCTGGTGTTCCCGCGTTTTCTGATACCGTTCCTTTCCAAAAAGTTCAGGCGGCAGTCCACGGCAGTGTCGGAACTTTTTGCCAGTTATAACATGCAAAACCGTCCCGAGTTCCATCGCCGCGTATTTTCTGCCGGCTGGCGTTACCGTTGGAATGATGCTACAGGACGACGTAGCTATAAGGTCGACTTGCTTGACCTTAATTATATATATATGCCATGGATTTCGGAAACGTTCCGTAAGGAATATCTTGACGATGTGAACAACATCAACTCGATATTGCGTTACAATTACGAGGATTTGTTCATTATGAAGCTTGGATTTGGCATGTCGTATAACAGTGGTAACGAGGCGTTTAAAATGAACGTTGAGACATCTGGCAACTTACTTAGCGGCATATCACATCTTCTTGGCGGCAAACGTAACGGAGAAAATCAGTATACATTGTTCAACATTGCTTTTGCACAATATGTGAAAGGCGATTTTGACTATACAAAAGTTTTCAATATCGACCGAAATAACAGTCTGGCGTTTCATTTCGGCATTGGAATAGCTTATCCTTATGGTAACAGTAAGGTGCTGCCGTTTGAGAAACGCTACTTCTCTGGTGGTGCCAATTCAGTGAGGGGATGGAGCGTGAGAGGACTCGGCCCAGGCAAATTTAAGGGAACGGATGGTGCGATAGACTTCATAAACCAGACCGGCGACTTAAAACTTGACCTGAATCTGGAGCTGCGTTCGTTCTTGTTTTGGAAAGTGTATGGAGCCGTGTTCGTGGATGCCGGCAATATATGGACGCTGCGTGCATACGAGGAGCAACCTGGCGGCCAATTCCGTTTTAATGACTTTTATAAACAGATTGCTGTAGCTTACGGGCTTGGTATAAGGTTTAATTTTGATTTCTTCATCCTGCGTTTTGATATGGGCATGAAGGCAATAAATCCTGCGTATGAAACAAATGACGAGCATTATGCCATATTCCATCCTGACTTTAGTCGGGATTTCGCCTTTCACTTTGCAGTAGGGCTTCCATTCTGACCCTCCATTTGCCGTGTCTTTTTACCAATGTTAGCGCATAGTCTGCTCTGGCTGTCATTTTTCCGGCCTTGCCCATGGTGTCTATGCGCATGAAATTGTGAATACGGTAATGTGCTACGGCCGTAGTGTCATTGATGAAATCGACGCCTTTGGCCGTAAACGATGCACCCTCTGGTTGTTCCCTTAAGATATCAATGTCTTCTTGTTCAATGTTGCTCGCAATGAACTTTAGCCACAAAATAGATTCATCTGTGCAAAATTGTCTTGCTTTTGTAAAATTATAATTGAAATAGTTTTCTACAAAGTCGTCGGCTACAGATATTATATTGTTTCTTTCTTTTGTTTCTTGAGATTGTGAACAGGCAAAAAACGTCACAGCTAAGACACAGATGCTTACCGTAGGATAAATTTTCATATTAATGTTTTAATTTTTTTACAAAGATATTGTTTTTTTTTGTTACATATCTATTTCTTTATAATTTTGCAGCCAAAAACATAGGAGATGTTGAATTTTATGTCTTTCGGCAGCGGAAGTTGCGGAAACTGTTATTATATATGTGCGGATAAATACGGTTTACTGATAGACGCAGGCATAGGTATTCGTAAGATAAAAAAATATTTCAGCGATTATGGTTTGAGCTTCAATAATGTAAAAGGTATAATCGTTACACACGACCATGCCGACCATGTGAAGTCGGTAGGAATGTTGAGCGATGCTTACAATCTGCCTGTTTACGCCACAGCAAAGGTGCATGAGGGCATAATTCGTAATTATTGTGTACATAAAAAGATAAAGGATGCCAACGTAAGGATTGTCAACAAAGGCGAAGAGTTTTATCTTGGTGACTTTGTGATAAATACGTTTGACGTTCCTCATGACAGTTTGGACAATGTCGGATATGCGATAAAGTCTGGCGATGTGACGTTTAGCCTGATGACGGATATTGGACATGTTACGGCAGAAATGTCACGTGTTATAAACACAACGGATTATTTGGTAATAGAAGCTAATTATGATGATGACATGTTGTGGTCCGGGCCTTATCCTGAATATTTAAAAAAACGTGTTTCAGGAGGAATGGGGCATTTGTCAAACAAGCAATGTGCAGCGGCAATAAAGACTTTTGCCTCAGAAAAGCTGCGCCATATATGGTTGTGCCATTTGAGTCAGGAAAATAATCATCCTGAACTTGCACGTAAGAGGGTGGAAGCGGAGCTGACTTCTTGTGAAATATGTAATGTTGGCAAACTCACTCTTGATGTGTTGCGGCGGAATGCTCCGAGCCTTATGTTTGAACTTGAATAACTTAAAAATATAGATTTATTATGAAACGTGTTTTTGCTAAATGTGCTTTGTTGTGCACACTTATGGTTGCTTCAATGCAGGCTGACGCACAAATCAGTCTTGGCAACATTTTGAAGAAAGTTGCGTCTGGCAACAATGAGAAAACAGCGACGGAAACGGATAGTGAGAGCAAGACGGGTGGCATCTTGTCGGCTTTGACAAATGTTTTTTCCGGGAGCAAGGTTGCCACTAAAGACAAACTTGTTGGAACTTGGGTTTATGAAGAGCCTGCGGTTGTGCTTTCAAGTAATAATGCCTTGAAAAATATAGGTGGAAAGCTTGCGACTTCACAAGTCGAAAATAAATTGAAGACAAAACTTGAAGGATTCGGTTTCAAGAAAGGAAGCGTAAAAATGACTTTCGATAAAGACGGAAATTTTACACAGACGTTTCTCGGGAAAAACCTGAAAGGTACATATACGATTGAGGATAAGAACATCGTGTTGAAGTATGGGGGCAAGGTTTCTCAAGTTGTAGGTACGACACAGCTTGACGGTAACAATCTTCTTATAGTCATGGATGCGTCAAAACTTCTCAAATATGTTAATGTGCTTGGAGGCATTACACAAAATTCAATGTTGAAGACCGCAACGTCTTTTCTTAGTAGCATGGACGGGCTTGAGTGCGGTCTGAAGCTTGTAAAGCAGTGATAGTTAATAAAAAGAGTTAAAAGAAGAATTAAGCAGGTTGCACAGTATGGCTTTTCCGTGCAAAAGTAGTACCTTTGCAGCCGCTATTACGAGATAGTAGCATTATTCAAACTTAATAACTTAAATAAAGAATGGCAACAAAAATCAGATTGCAGCGTGGCGGCCGTAAGGGCTATGCTTTTTACCGCATCGTCATTGCTGATGTAAGAGCGCCACGTGATGGCAGGTTTACAGAGAAAATCGGAACGTACAATCCTAACACCAATCCTGCTACGGTTGACTTGAATTTTGACCGTGCGTTGTATTGGGTAGAGACAGGTGCGCAGCCCACTGACACAGTTCGTAACATACTGAAGCGCGAAGGTGTGTACTTGATGAAGCACTTGCGTGGCGGTGTCAAGAAGGGTGCGTTCGATGAAGCTGCCGCACAGGCTAAGTTCGAAGCATGGAAGGCCGACAAGGAGAAAGGTTTGGAGCAAATCCGTGAGAATGATGCAAAGAGCAAGAAAGATGCTTATGCAAAGAACTTGGAGGCAGAAAAGAAGACCAATGAGGCTATAGCAAAGAAAGTAGCGGACAAGAAAGCTGCTTTGGCCGCTGAAAAAGCGGAGAGCGAAGCTGCTGAAGCTGCTACTGAAACCCCGGCAGAGGAGACTCCTGCGGAGGCTTAATGCTGAGATTTTAGGCTCGTATTAAATAAAGCGGTGCATCTTAAACTACTTTGATGCACCGCTTTTTATTGTATGTAATGGCATTTGCCAATACGTTTGACAATCATTGTACTACCTTGAAACGAATTCTGAACGCACGTTTTTCCTCGTCCCAATTTGTGCCTAACATCTCAAAACGCCCTATTTGTAACGTTGAGCGTACATGTTTTCCCAAGCATGGGCATACGTCATAATCACCTATGCGTACGAGACGTAACGTATCAGAGGCATCGGCAGGCAATCTTTCCAAAGAAACTTCGGCAGGAACATTGTCACGTGAAACAAACTCATAAGTGACAGGCAGGTCTGCTTCAATAAGTTCGTTCATGCGTTTTTCAATCTCTTTCTCCTCGTGCCGGTTGGGCTTATGGTCAAGTATGTAAGTTATCTTACTCTTTTTCCTTTCCACATGGGCGTTTGTTGAGCGTTCACATCCGAACATCCTTATCATCGTTTGATTTAGAAGATGCTCTGCGGTGTGTGCCGGTGGAAACTCGTCTTTGTTGTGGGCGTTAAGGCTAAAATTCTCTTCCATGATGAGTTTTTACATATATTTTATGTAGTCAGACCGTAAATTTATATACTCTTCCGCCATACCTGGGAACTGACATCTTTATGACGTTTCCTGCTTTCAGTTCAAATGAGGTGGTGTCTCCTTTCGAGAGAAGGTCGGAAGCGGCAACAGTCTTTTCCGGAATGCCAAGGTATTCAAAGGCGTGATGCGGCAGGCATACACTGCATTCAGCCTCTTCCTGGGCGAAATTGACTACAACCAGTAGTACCTCATTGGCGTATTTGCGCAGGAATGCGTATTGTTTTGACTGATTGAACAGGTTTCCGTCTTGGTTGGCATACATCAAATCGAAGAACAAACCGTTGCTTACAGCCTTTTCATTATTAGCCATATTGAGCAGGAGCGAGTATGTTTTCTCCAACGCCTTTTCGTCTTCGGACAATTTCCTACGGTTTACATAACCGTTATAGAGTGTCGACACCGTCCAGTAATCGAATATTGTGGTGCGCCCGTCAAGACCGCTAAAGCCTTCCTTGTCCATGCCACGCTCGCCAAACTCTTGGCCTGCATAGAGCATGAATGGATTGCTGTTCATCAGCACGCTTACTATTGCAGCCGGTATTCCGCGCCTTGCGTCTCCTGCGAGGAAGTCGCTTGCAATGCGTAGTTCGTCATGGTTTTCAAGGAAATAAAGCATGTGCTCCTTTATGTCGTCAACCGATTGCCATTGGTATGTTATCGCCGAGGCCGGACAAGTGCCGCGCATCACTCCGCAGAGGCAGTCGTACATGCCTACCTTGTCGTACAGATAATCGAAACCGCAAGCTACAAAACTTCTGTAAAGCGACGGATTGTAAACTTCGCCGATGAACAATATGCCGGGGTATGCGGCTTTTACCTTGCCGATAGTCCAGTTCCAGAACTCGGTCGGCACCATCTCCGCCATGTCGCAACGGAACCCGTCAACGCCCTTTCCTGTCCAGAAGCAGATGATGTCAACCATTTTTTGCCATGTATCGGGTATCGGGTCGAAGTGGTAAGAACGTCCGCCGGCGTCACAATAATCCACACCGTAATTGAGCTTCACCGTCTCATACCAGTCGTTGACACCCGGATGGTTGTCAAAATGGTCGTTCCCTGTCGCTTTGGCAGGGCATTCCGAGTAAGCCGTTCCGTCCTTGTCGTTAAGGTCGAAATACGGCTCGAACGGCGTGTTGACGCAATAATAGAAATTGTTGCGCGGCGAGAAGCCCATGCCCGTATCGTCATCCTCGCCAAGGTCTTTGACGCCTTCAGGCTTCTTTACCGATTTGTACTGCCTTGCCACATGGTTGGGAACAAAGTCGATGATTACTTTCAGTCCGGCCTTGTGCGTCCTTTCCACAAGCTGTTCGAACTCCGCCATCCTGTCATCCACGTTGTCGGCCAGGTCAGGGTCAACGTCATAATAATCCGTAATGGCGTAAGGCGACCCTGCGTTGCCTTTCACCACGGCAGGATGCTGGCGCGGAATGCCGTATGCCGAGTAATCGGTCTTTGAGGCATGGCGTATTATTCCGGTGTACCACACATGCGTTATGCCGAGGCGTTTAATCCTGCGCAGCGTCGTGGCGTCGAAGAAACTCATCTTGCCGCACCCGTTTTCAGCCAATGTTCCGTTCTCTTTACGTGTAGTGGAGCGGTTGCCGAAGAGCCGGGTGAACACCTGGTATATTATTATCTTATCGTTCATGGTTATATATAATAAGGTGAAATATCAGGAAACAATAAAGGAGCAAGCGCGTCAACGGCCATCCGTCACAACCTTGCTCCTTCACTTTATTGTCTTTTTATGCTGTTCTGCACTTCATCACGTTCAGGCTATGCCGTGTGCTGCAACGTTCTTGTCGATGCGGCCAATCATGCCTTGGAGAGCCTTGCCCGGGCCGCACTCTGTGAAGTCGTCGGCTCCGTCGGCTATCATTGACTGCACACACTTGGTCCATTTTACCGAGCTTGTGAGCTGGGCGATGAGGTTTGCCTTGATTTCGGCAGGGTCAGTGTGGGGCATACCGTCAACATTCTGGTAAACGGGGCACTTCGGCGCGTTGAACTCTGTCTTCTCAATGGCAGCCTGAAGTTCGTCTTTTGCGGGCTGCATCAGCGGCGAGTGGAACGCTCCACCCACCTTCAGGGGCAGCGCGCGCTTTGCGCCTGCGGCCTTAAGCTTCTCGCAAGCCTCGTTGATAGCCTCGACGTTGCCGCTTATCACGAGCTGTCCCGGGCAGTTGAAGTTGGCGGGTACGCATACGTGGCCTTCCTTGTTCACCTCTGCGCAGATTTCCTCAACCTTCTCGTCGGGCAGACCTATGATGGCCGCCATTGTCGAGGGAGCAGCCTCGCAAGCCTTCTGCATAGCCATGGCGCGGGCGTAAACCAGCTTCAAGCCGTCCTCGAAGCTCAAGGCTCCGGCTGCCACGAGGGCGGAGAACTCGCCGAGCGAGTGGCCTGCAACCATCGAAGGAGCGAAGTCGTCGCCCATGCAGAGCGCGCTGATTACGCTGTGCAGGAATACGGCGGGCTGCGTAACCTTGGTCTGCTTCAGCTCGTCGTCAGTACCGTTGAACATGATTTCGGTGATGTTGTAACCGAGAATATCGTTGGCCTTGTCAAAAAGTTCCTTTGCTAAAGGATTGCTGTCGTACAGGTCTTTGCCCATGCCGACAAACTGTGCTCCCTGTCCGGGAAAAACAAATGCTTTCATTTCTTTAATTTATTTATAATGAATTATTTAGCGTGCAAAGGTAAGTTTTTTTTTCAACACGTGCAAGCAAAGGCGCATTTATAAGCCGTTTGCAGGACGGAAACCGGCCTTTGCCGGCAGTAAGAGCCGTTGAAACGACAGGTTTGGGCCGTCCAAACGGTGTGTTTGGGCCGTCCTTACTGCCCGTTTGGGCGGCTCTTTCTTTGTGAATTGTCAACCTTCTGATTATCAAAGGGTTACGGTGAGCATTGCAAAAGGCCGTCTTTGGCACGCTAAAAGGTGGCCTTTGAGCCTGCTAAAGGCGGCCTTTCAGAGTGCGAAAAGCCGTCTCTTATAATAATAAAGGTAAATGGATGTATATTCATGGATTTAATGTGAAAAGTCAGTCGGGCAGTTACGGTTTTTATTGCAGTGCCTGATATTATTGAAATAAAATCATATCCAATGTGTTCTAATTCAAAAGAAAACTGTAATTTTGCATCCAAAAGATTAAAAACAAGGATGTTATGATTAAAATTACATTTCCCGACGGCTCCGTCCGCGAGTACGAACAGGGCGTGACGGGACTTCAGATTGCCGAGAGCATATCGCCCGCGCTGGCGCGCAACGTGCTGGCTTGCAGCGTTAACGGCGAGACGGTTGAACTTAACCGCCCCATCAACGAGGACGCAAAGATAGAACTTTACAAGTGGGAAGACGAGGAGGGCAAGCACGCCTTCTGGCATACGTCGGCTCACTTGCTGGCCGAGGCTCTGCAAGAGCTTTACCCCGGCATACAGTTCGGCTTCGGCCCTGCCGTGGAGAACGGCTTTTTCTATGACGTGATGCCTAAGGACGGCGACGTAATCAAGGAGAGCGACTTCCCAAAAATAGAACAGAAGATGAAGGAGCTTGCCTCGAAGGACGAGCCCGTAGTGCGCAAGGAAATATCCAAGGCCGACGCTTTGGCCGAGTTCAAGGCTGACGGTCAGGAGTACAAGTGCGAGCACATAGAGCAGGATTTGGCCGACGGTGAAATCACGACGTACACCCAGGGCCGCTTCACCGACCTGTGCAAAGGCCCTCACATCATGAGCACCGGCGCGATAAAGGCCATCAAGATAACCAGCGTTGCAGGCGCATTCTGGCGCGGCGACGCAAAGCGCGAGCAGATGACGCGCATTTACGGCATCACGTTCCCCAAGAAGAAGATGCTCGACGAGTATCTTGTAATGCTTGAGGAAGCCAAGAAGCGCGACCACCGCAAAATAGGCAAGGAGATGGAACTGTTCATGTTCTCCGAGCGCGTAGGCAAGGGCTTGCCCATCTGGTTGCCGGCCGGCACGGAGCTTCGCCTGCGCTTGCAGGACATGCTCCGCCGCATACAGAAGCGTTACGGATACAAAGAGGTAATCACTCCGCACATAGGCAGCAAGAACCTCTACGTAACTTCAGGCCACTATGCGCACTATGGCAAGGACTCGTTCCAGCCCATCCACACGCCCGAGGAGGACGAGGAGTACATGCTGAAGCCGATGAACTGCCCCCACCACTGCGAGGTGTTTGCATGGAAGCCGCGCTCGTACCGCGACCTGCCGTTGCGCATAGCCGAGTTCGGTACGGTGTACCGTTACGAGAAGAGCGGCGAGCTGCACGGACTTACGCGTGTACGTTCGTTCACGCAGGACGACGCCCACATCTTCTGCCGTCCCGACCAGGTGAAGGCCGAGTTCCTTAACGTTATGGACATCATACATACGGTGTTCTCAATCTTCAACTTTACCGACTTCGAGGCGCAGATTTCGCTCCGCGACCCCAACGACCGCGAGAAGTACATAGGCTCTGACGAGGTATGGGCGGAGTCCGAGCAGGCCATCATCGACGCATGTAAGGAGAATGGGCTGAACGCAAAAATCGAGTATGGAGAGGCTGCTTTCTATGGCCCGAAGCTCGACTTCATGGTTAAGGACGCCATCGGCCGCCGCTGGCAGCTGGGCACAATCCAGGTAGACTACAACCTGCCGGAGCGCTTCAAGCTGGAATATACCGCAGAGGACAACACCAAGAAGACGCCCGTGATGATACACCGTGCACCGTTCGGTTCGCTCGAGCGCTTTACGGCGGTGCTCATCGAGCATACGTCGGGCCACTTCCCCCTGTGGCTTACGCCCGACCAGGTTGCCATACTGCCCATCAGCGAAAAGTACAACGACTACGCCCGCGAGCTGGCAAAGTATTTCGACACGGTAGGCGTGCGTGCAATCATTGATGACCGCAACGAAAAGATAGGCCGCAAAATCCGTGACAACGAGATGAAGCGCATACCTTACATGGTTGTGGTAGGCGAGAAGGAGCAGGCCGACGGCTCTGTTGCTGTAAGGAAGCAAGGCCAGGGCGACCAAGGCTCAATGAGCAAGGAAGACTTTGCAAAGAAGGTCAATGACGAGGTTGCTGAGCAGCTGAAGGCCATTGAGAAGTAAGAATATTCCGGTCATACGGTTGTGAGGTTATGAGGTTTTACGGCGTTTGTAGTAAAATCTTATACTTCACAACCGTATAACCTTATAACCCTACGACCTTAAAACCGTACTTTTCTTAATTCTTAACTCTTAATTCTTAATTTATTTAAGTAAAAGTTTTGTTAGTTGGTTGATTTATAGTAACTTTGCCACCGATTTTCATAAAACATCCGTAAAAACAGTTGATGAAGAACGACAAAAAGAATTATTACCGCGTGAATGAGCAGATTCGCGTTAAAGAAGTCCGCATCGTAAGCGATAACGGTTCTACAGTAGTACCAACACGTCAGGCATTGGACATGGCACGCAGCCAAGGCGTAGACCTCGTAGAGATTTCGCCGAATGCACAACCGCCTGTTTGCCGTCTCATCGACTATAGCAAGTTCCTGTACCAGCAGAAGAAACGCGCCAAGGAGATGAAAGCGAAGCAGGTAAAACAGGAAGTGAAGGAAATAAGGTTCGGGCCTCAGACAGACGACCACGACTACAATTTCAAGCTTAAGCACGCCAAGGAATTCTTGGAAGAAGGCAACAAGGTACGTGCGTTTGTGTTCTTCCGCGGTCGCTCAATCCTTTTCAAGGAGCAGGGCGAAGTGCTGTTGCTGCGCTTTGCTAACGACCTTGAGGAATATGGAAAGGTAGAGCAGATGCCGGCTTTGGAAGGCAAGAAGATGTTTTTGTACCTTAGCCCGAAGAAAGCAGGCGTTGCCAAGAAGAGCCAGCAAAAGATGGATAGGGAACGCCGTGAGGCAGAAGCGAAGGCTCAGTCGGAACAGGCAGGAGATGCTGTTGATGAGAATGTTCCTGCAAGCGGAGGTTTGTTTGCCAATGCAAAGAACGGTGCCGACGCATTGAAGAAACTCAACGGAGGCAATGATGCCGAATAAAAAAGATGAATAATATGTGCGTAACGTCCTGGTATATACGTTGCCACAGCTGTAAATAACAATAATTAAAACTTAAAAAAATGCCAAAGCAAAAGACAAATTCCGGTGCAAAGAAGAGATTTAGCTTCACCGGCACAGGTAAGATTAAGAGACATCACGCTTACCACAGTCACATCCTGACTAAGAAAACAAAGAAGCAGAAGCGTAACTTGCTTGGTTCTACATTGGTAGACCATGACAACATGAAGCAGGTGAGAGACTTGCTCCGTCTCCGTTAATCAATGTCTAATTAATTAAAGGGAAAAAACTATGCCAAGATCAGTAAATCACGTTGCTTCAAGAGCAAGGAGGAAGAGAATTCTTAAACTTACCCGTGGATATTTCGGAGCAAGGAAGAATGTTTGGACAGTAGCCAAGAATACTTGGGAGAAAGGGTTGACATATGCTTACCGTGACCGCCGCAACAAGAAGCGCACGTTCCGTTCGTTGTGGATTCAGCGTATCAATGCTGCTGCACGTCTTGAGAATATGAGTTATTCTACGTTGATGGGTGCTCTCCACAAGGCAGGCATCGAGATTAACCGCAAGGTTCTTGCAGACCTCGCAGTAAACAATCCCGAAGCATTCAAGGCTATCGTTGAGAAGGTTAAGAACTAAGGTGTATATAAATACATTATACCATAAGGCCACAAGTTCATTATTTATGGACTTGTGGCCTTTTTGATTTACTGCCACGTAAAATCTTTTTTGTGCTTGACAATTTCAATAATAATATCTACCTTTGCACAAATTTAAGAATAAAGTATTTTTCTATATGGGAATAGTAATAGGAATAGACGTTGGCATAAGTACGACCAAGATTGTTGGAATAGTAGACGGGAAAGTAGTGTCGCCTATGCGGATAAAGGCTACAGACCCTGTGACGTCGCTTTATGGGGCGTTTGGCAAATATCTGTACGACAACAAGATACAGCTTTCAGACGTGGAGCATGTAATGCTTACTGGCGTAGGCTCTGCTTATATAAACAAACCTGTTTACGGTTTGCCTACCGACAA
>ULSQ01062780.1_pt1 | contig 13812 bp, 12 predicted proteins | sample 1956821 | NCBI WGS metagenome assembly ULSQ01 (sample SAMEA4835712, study PRJEB28245) | human gut metagenome | biome: gut microbiome; material: fecal sample | place: Denmark | collected 2008 | reverse complement strand
TCTGAACAGTCTGGCCAAGCCGTCGCAGGGCTTTTGCACCATGGCCGCGGCAGCATTCCGGGCAGCCATCGCAACATGCTTGGCGCAACGCCCGAAGCCCCGTCGCAGGTCATAAACCGCCCGGCAAAGGTTAAATAAATATAAAACAAAGGTCGCACCGGCGTCCAATCACATTTTATTATGGAGAAAAATACTACCTTTGCAGACCGATTATTGCGGGGATAATCCTTAGAGTCCCCATAGGGCGGTGTGTTAATAGCCATGTCTTTGGCCAGGCCTGGCGGTTAGTGAATCGCCGTCCAACCCTGTGGCAACGCCGCAGGCGATAATGAACAAATGTTTTTTAGTAGTAAAATTAAAAGTTAAAATGAACACTTTAAGTTACAAGACTATTTCCGCTAACAAGGAAACAGCCAAGAAAGAGTGGGTTGTGCTCGACGCAAGCGACCAGATAGTGGGTCGCCTTTGCTCAAAGGTGGCAAAGCTGTTGCGTGGAAAGTATAAGCCCAACTTTACTCCTCACGTTGACTGTGGAGACAACGTTATCATCATCAACGCCGCCAAGGTGGTGTTCTCCGGCAAGAAAGAGACCGACAAGGTCTACACTCGCTACACTGGTTATCCCGGAGGCCAGCGCTTCAACTCGCCCGCCCAGCTGCGCAAGCAGAAGGACGGTGTGGAGAAAATCTTGCGCCATGCCGTGAAGGGAATGCTCCCCAAGGGCCCGTTAGGCCGCAGCCTGATGAACAACCTCTATATATATGAGGGCACAGAGCATAAGCACGAGGCTCAGAAGCCAAGGACAATAGATATTAACCAGTATAAATAAGCATTCAGATAATGGAAGTAGTTAACGCAATTGGCCGCCGCAAGGCCGCCGTGGCTCGTGTATATCTCACCGAAGGCACAGGCAAGATTACTATCAATAAGAAAGACTTAACTGAATATTTCCCCTCTGCCATACTCCAGTATGTGGTTAAGCAGCCCCTGCAGCTGCTCGAGGTTGAGGGCAAGTATGACATAAAGGCCAACCTCGACGGTGGCGGATTCACCGGACAGAGCCAGGCTCTGCGCCTCGGAATCGCACGCGCCCTCGTAAAGGTTAATGCCGAAGACAAGAAGAACCTCAAGGATCACGGATTCCTCACACGCGACTCTCGCGTTGTAGAGCGCAAGAAGCCGGGTCGTCCGAAGGCACGTCGTCGCTTCCAGTTCAGTAAGCGTTAATTCCTCGTTGGCGTCCCGTCCGGGTGCCACGGGCTGTGGGCAGTGCTGCTTGCCGGGCCAAGCTGCCTGACAGACGGGCAACCGCCATGGCCGGGACAAGGAAAACTGGACATCGTTTAGTATCTAAACCTGCAGGACTCTGCTGCGGCCGGTCAGGCCAGACCATGCCCGCCGTCCGACAGGCTCACGCCGATGGGCAGGGCAGGGCAACCGCAACCGATTACCGGCAGGCTGATTCTAATCATAGAATAAAAAAGAAAGTAAACAACAAACAAAACATTTTAGAGAACAATGTCAAGAACAAACTTTGATATGCTGCTGCAGGCTGGCTGCCACTTCGGCCACTTGCACCGTAAGTGGAACCCCGCAATGGCTCCTTATATCTACACCGAGCGTAACGGAATCCACATCATAGATCTCCACAAGACGGTGGCTAAGATTGACGAGGCTGCCGATGCGCTGAAGCAGATTGCACGTTCAGGCAAGAAGATCCTGTTCGTAGCTACTAAAAAACAGATAAAGGACGTGATTGCCGAGAAGGCTACCAGCGTCAACATGCCTTATGTGATAGAGCGTTGGCCGGGCGGCATGCTCACCAACTTCCCCACAATCCGCAAGGCTGTAAAGAAGATGGCCAACATCGACAAGCTCATGAACGACGGCACATACGCCAACCTTTCAAAGCGTGAGTTGCTGCAGATTTCGCGCCAGCGCGCCAAGCTCGAGAAGAACCTTGGCTCTATAGCTGACCTGACCCGCCTGCCGTCGGCCATCTTCGTGGTCGACGTGCTCAAGGAAGCCATCGCTGTCAAGGAGGCCAACCGCCTCGGAATACCTGTGTTCGGCATCGTGGACACCAACTCTAACCCCAAGAACATCGACTTCGTGATACCGGCCAACGACGACGCCAAGGACAGCGTTGAGGTGATACTCAATGCTTGCTGTGCCGCCATCGCCGAGGGCTTGGAGGAGCGCAAGGCCGAGAAGGCCGACGAGGCTGCCGCACAGGCACAGGCTGAGGCCGGCGAGGACAAGCCCAAGCGTGCCCGCAAGGCCCGCAAGGATGCCCCCAAGGCTGCCCAGGACGCTCCCGCCGCTGCCGCTCCCGCCGAGGAGGAGGCTGCCGAGGAAGTTCCCGCTGAGGCTTGACGAGAGTCTTTGCTGCAGGCCGCCGCTTGCTGTCCTGACGGCGCAGGGGCCACCCTTGCGTCGGGGAACGGCGCTCACGGCCTGTTGCTTACAACAAAAGCAAATAACAACAAACCATTAATCAACGAATAATTATGGCTGGTTCAATAGCAGATATACAGAAACTCCGCAAGATGACCGGTGCCGGTCTGTCTGATTGCAAGAAGGCCCTGGCCGATTCTGAGGGCGACTTCGACAAGGCAATGGAGATAATCCGCGAGAAGGGTCAGGCCATCGCAGCCAAGCGCAGCGACCGCGAGACCTCCAACGGATGCGTGCTCGTAAAGGCAAGCGAGGGCTTTGCCGCCATCATCGCCTTGAAGTGCGAGACCGACTTTGTTGCAAATGGCGCTGATTACATCAAGCTGACACAAGACATACTTGATGCTGCCGTGGCTGCCAAGGCCAAGTCGCTCGACGAGGTAAAGGAACTTACCATTGCTGACGGCACAAAGGTTCAGGACGCCGTTATCGCTCGCTCCGGCATCACCGGCGAGAAGATGGAGCTCGATGGCTACAACTTCATCGAGGGTGACAACGTTTCGGTTTACGACCACATGAACAAGCACTTGCTCTGCACCATGGTTCAGACAAACAAACCCGCCGAGGAGCAGGCTCACGCCGTTGCCATGCAGGTGGCTGCAATGAATCCCGTGGCTCTCGACGAGGCCAGCGTACCCCAGGAAGTGAAGGACACTGAGCTGAAGGTGGCCATCGAGAAGACAAAGGAAGAGCAGGTACAGAAGGCTGTTGAGGCCGCTCTGAAGAAGGCCGGGTTCAACCTTTACATCGCTGAGAACGAGGAACACCTGGCCGAAGGCATCCAGAAGGGCAACATCACCGAGGCTCAGGCTGAAGAGATTCGCCAGCTCAAGAAGACTACAGCTGAGCAGAAGGCTGCCAACCTGCCCGAGCAGATGGTGATGAACATCGCAAAGGGCCGTATGGCTAAGTTCTACAAGGACTCTTGCCTGCTCAACCAGGAGTTTATACAAGACAGCAAGCTGAGCGTTTCAGACTACCTGAAGGCTGCCGACAAGGACTTGACTGTGGTTGCTTTCAAGCGTTTCACACTCCGCGCCGAGTAAGGACTGTAATTTTTTTCATAACATATCTTCCACGGGCAGGGGCTTTCGTAAACCCTGCCCGTGGTTTTGTTTTCCAATCGCAGTGGCATGGCGTGCAGTGTAAATTGCGTATGCCGGCTTGTCTACGACTTTGTTTTGGCGGCCAAACTAATGCCTGCCGCCACCCGACGGGCGTGGGGCAGCCTGCACGCCATGGGGCGGTGTGGCGTAAAGGGATGTAAGAATATTTTGCCTTATGGTGGGTTTTGCCCAATGGCTTGTGTTACTGAGTGTTGTAAAACGGGCCGTTTTGTTGTCCGGAAAGGCCCGTTCTGCAAGGCCGGACGGGTCGTTTTGCAGACCTGTATGTGCCGTTTGGCCTGTGCGTATGCATGTTTGTGCAATCTGTGTCCGTTATTTTCAAATTGCGGGGTAGTGGCTATTGCAAGGCCTTATCGGCCGTATTGTTTCAGCGAATTGATATTCTGCGGGTTTGTTTGCAGTCTGTTCGCAGTTTCGTCAGGCAGTTTTGCAATTGAGCTGTCTCGTATTTTGTAAGGTCACCTAAATTCGGCGGCCCTGCCCGCCAATTGCCACTGCACATCAGTGGTAGGACGGCTGTAGCGATGGCGGCATTAAAAAACATTGCCGTTTGTTGTCACTTTCTCGGAAATTTTAAATAACTTTGGCCCGGCGTTGGCCCAGCCGGCGCAAAGGTATTGTACTCAGATGATGACTATATGAAGATTTTTGCTTTGTCAATGAACTATCCCCAACACAATATCGGGGCTGAAACAGCGTTATATAATAATGTAGAACCGGTGGTGTTCACCAAGGCCGATTCGGCGTTGCTTAAGGACAGGAAGCCCTTCTTCGTGCCCGACTGGTGCGAGCGGGTGGATTTCGAGGCCGAACTCGTGGTCAGGATATGCCGCCTCGGCAAGTGCATTCCCGAGAGGTTTGCCCATCGTTACTATGATGCCGTGACCGTCGGGGTTGGCTTTACTGCCCGCGACGTGCTCGAGAGGCTGCGCGCCGGTGGCATGCCGTGGGAACTGGCCACGGGCTTCGACGGCTCTGCGGCCATAGGGCAGTGGGTTGACAAGGCGGCTTTCCTCGATGTGGCGTCGCTCTGTTTCCGCCTCGACGTCAATGGCAAGACGGCCCAGGAGGGTTACACCGGCGACATGCTTTGCCCCATCGATGGCCTGATTGCTTACATAAGCCGCTTTTTCACGCTGAAGACGGGCGACATGATATTTACCGGCGCGCCCGCCAAGGCCACACCGGTGAGCATCGACGACCACCTTGAGGGATACATTGCCGACCGCAAGGTGCTTGAATTTAATTGTAAATGATGTGATGAATAGATTCTGTTTCCTGTTGTTTGCCGCTCTTGTGTGGTGTTCGGGCCATGCCGCCGCGCAGGGTTTCTTCGACTTGACTGCCGAGCAAGTCAAGATCGATACGCTCTTGCCGCGCTTTGCTTATTCGCATAAGATAGGCTGCAACTACAGAGATTCGATTTATGACGTAACAATAGAATACCCCGAATTTGTAGACATGACCGAAGCCGACGTGCGGCGCTACAAGGCAATCACGTCTGATTCGCTGCCGGCCATGCCCGTGGTGACTTCCAAGATAGGCGTTGAGCGCAAGCAGGGCTCGCTCGACGTGTCGTTCATACCGCTCGTGTTCCGCGACGGTAAATACCAGAAACTGGTGAGTTTTAAGCTGAACATTGTTGCGAAAGCAGCCAAGACGGAAATGAAACAAGTCTCTTCGCGCGCTTCGGTGGCTTCTGCGGCTTCTCGATATGCCGAGCATTCAGTATTGAACAGCGGTAGGTGGGCCAAGATTCGCGTTCCTTCGAGCGGCGTATATCAGCTTACCGACGAGCTTGTCAGGCGCGCGGGGTTCTCTTCGCTTGAGCGTGTCAGGATATACGGGTATGGCGGCGAACTGCAGCCTGAGGCGCTCACGGGCGATTATCTCACCGAGACCGACGACCTCAAGCAGCTGCCTACGTGCACTGTTGGCGGCCGCCGGCTGTTCTATGCGCGCGGCCCTGTGAGCTGGTCGTCATCAAACGACCGTGTGCGAAACTATTATTCTGATTACGGCTATTACTTCCTGACAGAGAGCGATGAGCCTGCCACCACGCTCGACAGCGCGGCATTCGCAAGCTCTTTCTATCCTTCGGGCGATGACTACAACACCCTTTACGAGGTTGACGACTATGCTTGGTATCAGGGCGGGCGCAACCTTTACGACTCACAGGTGCTGCCCCTGGGCACAGCCTGCGACTACCAGTTGTCGAGCCCATCCACTTCGGGGCGCGGTTCGGTGCGCGTCGTGCTGTCGGCCTATGGCGCTTCGTCGGCCACGGTGAGCGTCAACGACAGTGTGGTGGGCACAATCAACATTTCGTCTTCCGGCGAATACGATGCCATGCGGGTGAGCTCGGGGCAGTACAGCGTGTCAAACCTCACCTCGTCAAACAAGATTACCATCACCGAGACGTCGGGCGGAACCATGCGCCTCGACTATATCGCTCTTCACAGCAATGAGCCCAAAGAGGCCCCGAGGCTGTCGTCGGCGTCGTTCCCGGTGCCAGAGTATGTCTATAACATCACCAACCAGGACCTGCATGCCCATGGGCCGGCCGACATGGTGATAATCATCTCTACGTCGCAACACTTGCGCGAGCAGGCCGAAAGGTTGGCCGCATTGCATGAGCAGGCCGATTCGATGCGAGTGAGGATAGTGCCTGCCGACGAGATTTTCAACGAGTTTTCGAGCGGAACGCCTGATGCCACTGCCTACAGGCGCTATATGAAGATGCTATACGACCGCGCCGAGACTGAGGCCGACATGCCCAAGTATCTCGTTTTGTTCGGCGATGGCGCCTGGGACAACCGCATGGTCACACAGGGATGGCGGGGATACTCGCCCGACGACTTCCTGCTCTGTTTCGAGAGTGACAACTCTTACAACCACATAGACTGCTATGTGTCTGACGATTTCTATTGCATGCTCGACGATGGCGAGACCATCCAGGACGGCAACAGCCGCTATTCGTGCTACGGAAAGCCCGACGTGGCCGTCGGCCGCTTCCCCGTCAGGACGGCAACCGAGGCCGGCATAATGCTCGACAAGCTCGAGCAGTATATGAGCAATGCCAATGCAGGGGCGTGGCAGAACACTATTGTGCTCATGGGCGACGACGGAAACAACAATGTGCACATGGTCACGGCCGACAGGGTGGCCAACATGGTGATGGCAGACCATCCGCAGTATAATGTGAGGAAGATAATGTGGGATGCCTACAACCGCGAGGTCACTTCTACGGGCAACAGTTATCCCGATGTGGTGAGGCTGGTAAAGCAGTACATGGCCAACGGGGCGCTGGTGATGAACTACAACGGACATGGCTCAGCCAACAGCATTTCTCACGAGCAGGTGCTTGTGCTGAGCGACTTCCAGAGCGCAGTTTCGTCCAACCTTCCGCTCTGGGTGACCGCCGCATGCGACATCCTGCCCTACGACGGGCTTGAAGACAACATCGGAGAAGCTGCCGTCCTCAACCCGAGAGGTGGCGCCGTGGCTTTCTACGGAACCACCCGCACTGTATTCACAAGCTACAACGAGAACATGAACATGGCCTTCATGCGCGAGCTGCTCGACGATTCGGAGGGTTTGGTCTCTGTCGGCGAGGCGGCGCGCAGGGCCAAGGTGTATCTCGTCGAGGCCCAGTCGGGGGGCGACGTTACCGTAAACAAATTGCAGTTTACGCTGCTCGGCGACCCAGCGATGAAGCTGGCCATGCCCACTCTGGGTGCTGTGGTCGACAGCATCGGTGGCGTTGCCGTTGGCGAAGGCGGCACTGTGCGCCTCGGGGCCGGCTCGGAGGTAGTGGTAAGGGGGCGCATCCTCGACGGCAATGCCACAGCTTCGGGCTTCAACGGCACCCTGACGGCAACGGTGAGCGATGCGGAGCAAGAGGTCGTATGCAAGCTGAACAACACAGATCCGAACGACGGCTCTGACGAGGCGTTTGTGTTTACCGACCGTTCAAGCGTGGTTTTCAAAGGTTCAAACACTGTGTCGGACGGCCAATTCGAGTTTTCTTTCGTCGTGCCAAAGGACATTATGTATAGCGACGGCAACGGTCTGATAAACATATATGCCGTAAACGACGACTGCACCCAGACTGCCGCCGGCGCAAGCTCGGCCATTACGTTCAACGGCTCGGCCGAGCTCAGCCCCGACTCCGTCGGCCCGGCGATATACTGTTACCTCAATTCGTCGTCGTTCACAAACGGGTCGTACGTAAATCCCACGCCGTATTTCGTCGCGGAGGTGTCTGACGAAGACGGAATCAACGCTTCCGGCGGTGGCGTGGGCCATGATTTGCAGCTCATCATCGACGGCGACATGTCGCAGACTTACGTGCTCAACGATTACTTCTCGTTTGATTTCGGCAGTTACAAGAGCGGAACGATAGGCTTCAGCATACCAACCCTGTCGGAAGGGGAGCACAGGTTGCAGTTCAGGGCGTGGGATGTGCTGAACAACTCTTCGACCTCCGAGCTAACGTTCAGGGTGGCGCGAGGCGTCGAACCGTCCATCATCGATGTTGAATGCACTGAGAATCCCGCCGTCACGGCCACGACATTCCGCATCATCCACGACCACATCGGCAGCGAGCTTGACGTAGTGCTCGACTTGTTCGACATGAGCGGGCGCCACCTGTGGTCTTATTCAGAGACCGACGTGCCCACCGACAACGTGCTGACCATCGACTGGGACCTCACCGTGGGCGGCGGCCGGCGACTCGGCACGGGCGTTTACCTGTATCGGGTGCGCGCAAGTTGCGATGGCAGCAGCTATACGTCGAAGACCAAGAAACTGATAATAATAAGCAATAAATGATGACAATGAGCAATAAAAGGGCCCATGGCGGCGTTTTATGTTTAGTGTTCACCAAATAAAAAGTAATTTCACCAACATTCAATGAAGCATAATCCGAGAATATACGCTGAGCTGTTGTGCGTGTCGATGGCCCTCGCCGGTCATGCGGAAGACAAGCTGAGCGAGTTTAATCCTGTTGATCATGCGGTCATATCGCAGACCATTGCGCCCGACGCAAGGGCTGCGGGAATGGGCGATGTGGGTGTTGCCACCGACCCGGATGTCAATTCGCAGTACTGGAACCCGGCCAAATATCCTTTTTGCATCAGCCGGGCGGGCGTGTCGCTCAACTACACCCCGTGGCTCCGCCAGCTCGTCAACGACATCGACCTGGCTTACGTTGCCGGCTATTACCGCATAGGCGACTACAGCGCCGTGTCGGGTTCGCTGCGTTACTTCTCGCTCGGCGAGGTCATGACCTCGACCGAGGAGAACGCCATGAGCGTCAAACCCTATGAGATGTCCATCGATGTGGCTTACTCGCTCATGCTCAGCGACTACTTCTCCATTGCCGCGGCGATACGCTGGATATACTCCGACCTGCGCTACGACTACACCGAAGACTCGTCGCCGGCCTCGGCTTTCGCCGCCGACCTGGCGCTTTATTACAACAATTACTTCACCATGGGCAGCCGCGAGTGCCAGATTGGACTCGGAATGAACATAAGCAACGTGGGCAGCAAGATAACTTATTACGGCGACAACCGCAGTCAGTTCCTGCCGGCCAACCTCCGCATAGGTGCCTCGTTGATGGTGCCAATCGACGAGTACAACCGTTTCTCGATATCGGCCGACGCCAACAAGTTGCTTGTGCCCACCGTTCCGTTGCAGAACGAGGGCGAGTCGGCCACCGACTACAGGAACCGCGTCATTGAGGAATACAACGATGTGAGCTCCATCTCGGGCATTTTCAAGAGCTTTGGCGATGCTCCCGGAGGATTCAAGGAAGAGCTTGAGGAGATACAATGGAGCGTTGGAGCCGAGTATGTCTACCATGACCAGTTCTCGTTGCGTGCAGGCTACCACCACGAAAGCGAGAACAAGGGCAACCGCAAGTACTTCACCGTGGGCGGCGGCTTCCGCATGAGCGTGTTCTCGCTTGACGTGGGCTACGTCATATCTACGGCGCAGAGCAACCCGCTCGACCAGACGCTGCGCTTCTCGCTGGCGTTTGACATGGACGGGATAAAAGACCTGTTCCGCAGGTGATGCCACCGGGGATGGCACCTGTTGCCCTCGGCGAGGCATGGCCTGGTGCCGGGACGGTGCGGCAAGGTGGCTTCTGGCTGCTTGCCGTACCGTTCCGGCAATTTTTTTGAGTTACAGTCATACATTAATATACCAACGAATATGAAGATAAGAGTAGGGTTCGGATATGATGTCCACCGCCTGGTTGAAGGCCGCGAGCTTTGGATTGGCGGAATAAAGATAGCCCACAGTCTCGGATTGCTGGGGCATAGTGACGCCGATGTGCTTATCCATGCCATCTGCGACGCGCTGCTTGGCGCTGCCAACATGCGCGACATAGGCTATCATTTCCCCGACACGGCGGCCGAGACCGACGGCATTGACAGCAAGGTGCTGTTGCGCAAGACAGTGGAACTGATAGCCACGAAGGGTTACTCCGTGGGCAACATCGATGCCACGATTTGCGCCGAAAGGCCCAAGATGAACCCGCACATACCCGAGATGAAGCGTTGCATGGCCGCCATCATAGGCATTGACGAGGATGACGTGTCGATAAAGGCCACAACAACCGAGCGCCTTGGGTTTACCGGGCGTGAGGAAGGCATCAGCGCCTACGCCACTGTGCTGATAGAGAAAGCATGAAATGCAGTGTCGCCCGTGGGCCGCAGGCTATGCCGTGAGGCAGCCCCTGCGCGCGGGCGGCACAAAAAAAACGTCACCACCCATCAACGGGCAGCGACGTCCAAGCCTATGTTTAACTAAAAATCCTTGTCATTTTTGTTACTCCGGCTTTATTAGCCAGAGTCCCGCTGCCATTAAATAATAATGGCAAGCAGGAATCATAACTAATACTAATACTAACCTTTTGAAAGTTAAGAGCGTCTCACGACGACCTTTGTTATCACACTTGAAACTTTCTTTCTACCAATAACTAAAAACCTAAAACTATAAATATTATTACTAACCTAAAACAATCTATTAACCTTTTGACGTTGCAAAGGTACTGCCTTTTTGCGGATTGGCCAACACTTTGAAGCGGAAAGTGTTGGTTAATTGCGTTATTCTTGACGTAAATCAATATTTTGTGTGCGCAAACAGGATAAGAATGGAAGTTTGATGTCGTTCAGCCCAGAAGGCGGCATGGATGGCGTGGCCTTCAAAAGGCATATTGATGCCCTTTTCGGCCTGCAGCGCCTCCGTTGTAGCGTGGTCATGGGCTTGCGGTATAAAAGGTTTCGGTGGTGTTTTCCAGATATAATATAATGTGCTTGCATGGCCCTTGTGTCATTATGCCATGCAAAGGCCCGGCCCCGGGGTGAAAGCCTCCGGGCCGGGCCAAATGTCAGTATTCGCGTTTGTCGTCTTTCTCCTTCCACATCTCGAAAGCCCGCTTGGCCTCTTCGGGCAAGAATATTTCCGACGGCTTATGGCGCTCGGCCGGTTTCAGTTCCAGTTCTTTGTAAATGAAATCGTCGTCGAATCCTATGCCGGCAGCATCCTTCCTGTCGTTGGCATAGTAAATCTTGTCGAGGTGAGCCCAGTATATGGCCCCGAGGCACATGGGGCATGGTTCGCACGATGTGAATATCTCGCATCCGCTCAGGTCGTAGCTGCCGGTGTTGCGTGCAGCCATCCTTATTGCGTTCACCTCGGCATGGGCCGTCGGGTCGCAGTCGGGCGTAACGCTGTTTGAGGCTTCAGCCACAATCTCGCCGTTGCGCGCTATCACTGCGCCGAACGGTCCCCCACCGTTTCTTACGCTTTCTTCCGAGAGCCTGATGGCCCTCATCATCAGTTCTTTCTTGTCCATTTTGTCTCGTTTTTGTTTTGTTCGTCCGCCCGTTCCGCCGTCGTAGCCTTGGCCTAATGTTGTCGAGGCGAGCCGTGGCGCTGTCGTTACTGTTGTGTTGCCGCTGTTCCCGCCATGCCAAGTCATGGCAGCGAAGTGCCCGGTTTGCCCATTTGGTCAGTTGGGCCGCCCTTTTCCGGGCAAGCCAGCCCGTTTGTTGCCACTTGCATTCTATCTTGTTTAAATGTAATGCGTGCGGTAGCAATGTGGGCTTGCCGGCCGCTTGCCGGCCGCGGCTTGGCTTATGCAAAGATAATGCAAGCGAGAGGAAAGCAAGCGGGCTTGCAATTTCCCGAGCGCAGCTTATCTTATGCAAAGGTAGCACAAACCGTTGTAATTTCAAAATGTTTTCTTCAAACAATCGTTTCGAGCCATTGCCGGGCTGCGGCAGCCGTAGGGTAGCGGTTTGGCGGCATGGCCATGGCAAGCAGGCAATAATGGTGAAATATGCTTACAGAGGGCCGGTCTTGTTGGCGTCGATGCCGTTTTGCATTGCCAAACGGCCCTTTTCACCGGCCAATACCTGCCGTTCTGCATGCCGGTAGGGGCCGTTTGGCAAGTCGTTTCCTGCTGTATTGCAATTCGCTGTGAATCTGAGGTTTGCCGCAAATGGCCAGGGTGGTAAACCGATTTTACACCGGTGCACTGTCGCGAGACCTATGGTGGCATGGCGTGTCTGGCGGTTGGCGGTTGTTACCAGCCTGTTTCGTGAGCTGCTGCCGGTGTGCGGATATGTGTTCTCGGCCTTGCCGCCATGCCATGTGTTGGCGTTGGCTTCGGCGTCGTGCACCAGCTTTTTGGTGTTGCCACTTCTAAAAATGGCCAAACATTTGGTTGACGCAATAAAATGTTGTATCTTTGCATAAGATAAGCTGCGCTCGGGAAATAGCAAGCCCGCTTGCTTTCCTCTCGCTTGCATTATCTTTGCATAAGATAAGCCGCGCTCGGGAAATAGCAAGTCAGTTTGCTTTCCCCTTGCTTGCGTTGTCTTTTAATAAGGCAATCTGCGCTCGGCCCGACGAAGGCAGGGCGGTCTTGTCAGCGCATTGGCCGCCGCAGCCACGGCCGCGCGCAATCCGGCGGGTCGCATCCATGCCGTCCGCCACTCGTAGCATTGAAACATTTTATATATATAAAGGCATGATACTTTTTTTCAGAACTCCGCAACAGAGCGTGATTGCAACAGAGACTGACCATCAGTTGGGTCAGGACGAAATCAAAGAATTGTGTTGGCTTTATGGCGGGGCCGCCCTCGAGAGCGCCTCAAGTCTTGAAGGCTTCTTCGTCGGACCGCGCCGCGAGATGGTCACTCCGTGGAGTACCAATGCCGTGGAGATAACGCAGAACATGAACCTCCATGGCATATCCCGCATCGAAGAGTATTTCCCCGTGTCGGGCAAGGATGCCGACCACGACCCGATGTTGCAGCGGATGTACGACGGGCTCGACCAGACCGTATTCACCGTCAACCACGAGCCGGAGCCGATAAAGCACGTCGAAAACCTTGAAGAGTACAACGAGCAGGAGGGCCTGGCCCTTTCGAAGGAAGAAATTGAGTATCTGCACAAGATTGAAGGCGAGCTGGGGCGCCCGCTTACCGACTCCGAGATATTCGGCTTCGCCCAAATCAACTCGGAGCACTGCCGCCACAAGATATTCGGCGGCACGTTTATCATAGACGGCAAGGAGATGGAGTCGAGCCTCTTTGCCCTTATCAAGAAGACAACCAAGGAAAACCCAAACAAGATTCTCTCTGCTTATAAAGACAACGTTGCCTTTGCCGGCGGGCCCGTGGTGGAGCAATTTGCACCCCGCGACCAGTCGACGAGCGACTATTTTGCTGTGAAAGACATCGAGAGCGTCATCTCGCTGAAGGCCGAGACCCACAATTTCCCGACAACCGTCGAGCCGTTCAACGGCGCCGCCACGGGCACGGGAGGCGAGATTCGCGACCGCATGGGCGGTGGCGTGGGCTCGTGGCCCATAGCAGGTACGGCTGTCTACATGACGGCCTACCCCAGGCTGGCCGACGGCGGCGACCGCTCGTGGGAGTCGATACTGCCGGTGCGCAAGTGGCTTTACCAGACACCTGAGCAGATTCTGATAAAGGCGTCGAACGGAGCGAGCGACTTCGGCAACAAGTTTGGGCAGCCGCTCATCTGCGGTAGCGTGCTCACGTTTGAGCACAAGGAGGGCGATGAGCGCTACGCTTACGACAAAGTGATAATGCTCGCCGGCGGCGTGGGCTACGGCACGCGGCGCGACTGCCTGAAGAAAGAGCCGCAGGCAGGCAACAAGATTGTTGTGGTGGGTGGCGAC
>ULSQ01020533.1_pt1 | contig 14174 bp, 10 predicted proteins | sample 1956821 | NCBI WGS metagenome assembly ULSQ01 (sample SAMEA4835712, study PRJEB28245) | human gut metagenome | biome: gut microbiome; material: fecal sample | place: Denmark | collected 2008 | reverse complement strand
GGCGGGAGGTATGTCGGCGTCAGCCAGGATAAAGTATGGCTCAGCCGTCGAAGCATGTCGCTCACTTGATTACATAGAGTTGAACATGTCACAGGTGGCGCGCAAGTTCTCGCTTGATGCCACTGCTTTGGCCAATTTCATGCGGGTGCACTTTCCCGACGTGTTGTCGTGGCGAGAGCAGTTGCGTCGCAGTTTCGGCTTTTGCAATGGTGTTCATCGGGGCGTCAGGCCCGAAAGCCTTGATCAATATGCAGAGGCCGTAAGGCTTTACCGAACAACCGACATGACGCAGGCTGAGATTGCCAGCAAGTGTCGTGTGTCTTTGGGTGGACTTAATCAGCATTTGCGCTTTTACTGCAATGACGTGCTTTGCCGTAAGCGGCAGAGCCGTAAGATTGCCAAGGAAAATGATAAAAAACGTTTTGGTGAGAATGCCGGCAATGGCCGTAAGCATGCTCCGGCACCGTCCACGGTGCATAAGTATGCCGGGGCCTTGGCACTCTACCTTGATACAGATATGACAATTAACGAAGTTGTTGCCCGTACGGGCGTTTCTGCCGGCGGCTTTCGCTTTTATCTGCGCAGGTGGCACGGTGGTGGTCGTAGCACTGTCGCGACGTCCTGTTCGTTGCGTGCGGCGGCCAAGTATGCAGCTGCTATTGACAGTTTGCGTTGCAGGCCTAGGCCTGTTGCTCAGGTTGCAGCCGATTTTGGACTGAATCCAGATGTGTTCCGTTGCTATTTGCGGGCCCATGAGCCGGAGCTGGCTTCTCGCCATGGGCGTATGCGCACGGCCAAGGGTCGGTTGGTCTCTTCGGCCAGTCGTGAAAAGTATGCCGAGGCTTTGCGCCTTTATTCCACCACGGCCGAGAGCCTGCGTTCCATTGCTTCGCGTCTCGGCTTGGTTTACAACAGTGTTGGCGGGTATATCCGCCGCAATCATCCCGAGGCAGTTGCCCTTCATGCATCACGGGTGGCTGCCAATGCAAATGCTTGATGATAAATCTCACCTTATTCATGGATACACAAAAACTAAAAGTACTACAGTTGGGCAAGTTCTACCCTGTCTTGGGCGGGGTAGAGAAAGTCGCCTATGATCTTATGGTCGGGCTGTCTGAGCGTCATGTGCAGTGCGATATGCTTTGTGCTGCCGTCGATGGCAAAGGGCGTGAGATAGTTGTCAATGACTATGCTCACCTGATATGCTGTCACACCTGGGCTAAGGCTTGTGCCACCATGATTTCACCTTCTATGGTTTCAACGCTCCGTAACATTTGTCGGCGCTATGACATCATCCACGTCCATCACCCAGACCCCATGGCCAGCATGGCTTTGTTCTTGTCCGGTTATCGTGGGCGTGTCATTCTGCATTGGCATAGTGACATCCAGAAGCAGCGGTTGCTCCTCAATTTCTACCGTCCGCTGCAACAGTGGCTTTTGCGCCGGGCCGACAAGGTTGTGGGCACCACCCCTGTATATCTGGCCGAGTCTCCTTGCCTGGGCCACGTGCAAGACAAGGCTGTGTGCATGCCTATTGGTGTTGAGCCGATGCATCCGAGGCCCGAGGCCGTCGATGCCATCCGTCGCCGTTATGCCGGCAAGAAAATTGTTTTCTCTCTTGGCCGTCTTGTTGCTTATAAAGGTTACAGCCACCTCATTTCTGCAGCCAAGTATCTTGGCGACGATTTTGTTGTGCTTATAGGTGGTTCCGGTGCTTTGCGCGAGACGTTGCAGCGTGAGATTGTCGAGCAAGGCTTGCAGGGGCGAGTCGAGTTGCTGGGGCGTGTCTCCGATGCCGATTTGCCGGGGTATTATGGGGCTTGCGATGTTTTCTGCCTCAGCAGTGTGCAGAAGACAGAGGCGTTTGGCATTGTGCAGATAGAAGCCATGTCGTGCGGCAAGCCTGTCGTGGCTACACAGATACCTCAGTCGGGGGTTGCTTGGGTCAATGCCAACGGTGTGTCGGGGCTCAACGTGCCACCGGCCGACGCAGCAAAGTTGGCCGAGGCCATAAAGTCCATCACTGCCGATGCCGATGCTTACAGGCGTTATTCTGCGGGGGCGTTGGAGCGTTATCGCAATCTTTTCACGAAGGAACGGATGATCGAAAAATGTTTAAGCATATATGAAAATGGATAATGAAAAGGACATCGTCTTTTCAAAGACATTGCAAATGGGAATGATAAATGAAGGTTCTGAAAACAATGGTGTCATGTCGCCCGCGGCAAAGGCTCTGAAGCGCGGGTTCGACATACTGTGCAGTGCGTTGGGGCTTGTTGTCACCTCACCATTGTTTCTTGTTGTTTGTTGGCTCATACGGCGCGAGGACGGAGGCCCGGCCATATTCCGTCAGGAGCGCATCGGTTACGGAGGGCGTCCGTTCATGCTTTACAAGTTCCGCTCAATGACAGTCATGTCTGAGGCTGATGGCCGTCCGGCCCTTTGCCAGAAAAACGACAAGCGACTCACGCGTATAGGCCGTTTCTTGCGTGAACACCATCTTGACGAGCTCCCACAGCTGTGGAATGTGCTCAGGGGCGACATGAGCTTTGTCGGCCCCAGGCCCGAGCGCAAGTATTTTGTAGACAAGATCATGGCCGAAAATTCCGACTATGCCTTGCTCTACCAGTTGCGGCCCGGACTGTTCTCTCCTGCAACATTATATAATGGTTACACTGACACCATGGAGAAGATGCTCGAGCGTCTGCGTATGGATCTGGAGTATCTGCGCGACCGCTCGTTGTGGCTCGATTTGAAGATTATCTACCTTACGGTGATGTCAATACTTACTGGAAAGAAGTTCTGATGGCTTACCGTATCAAGAGTCCGGTGGAGAGGCGGATGAGTGTTATGTGTCAACGGCAGGGCTGCCTGCCACAGATGCGTGGCGTTGCTTACGGCCATGATGTGGTGGGGCCCGTACTTGTGAGGCTCCTGTCTCCTTACTCCTGGAATATGATTTCAAACAAGATAAAACCCAAAGCCAACCTGCGTTTGCGTAAGGTAGGCAAGCAATACATGATAGTGGAATCCTGTGCTGACAATGTCAACATGAGCAATGTCTTCAGTCTCAACAAGACTGCGGCCAGGCTCTGGGAACGCATTGAGCAGGCTGATGTCACTACAGCAGAGCTGGTCGATTGGCTCTGTTCCGTCTACGACGTCGACGCCGTCACTGCTTATCGTGACGTTGAGCGTCAGTTGTCCGAGTGGCGGTCGTTCGGGCTGTTGGAATGACAGCTTTGTGCCGCCGTCTGCTTAGTGCATCGTGGTTTCCGTCGTGTTTACTCTTTTGGCTGCACCCATGCAGTGCAGTCTGTATGCAATACACAGTTTTTTCAGATGATTATAAATCGTACGGCAGGCGCTGTTTCGGCGTCATCCTGTTGCATGGCCGTGCAAGGTGCTGCCTCTGTCGAGGCCCAATGCGCAGAACGCATGGCTTTGCTTGTGCTGTTGCGTTCAGGCTTGTGGGAGCGCGAGCCCGACGATTTGGGCTGTTTCCCGCTTTCTGACGAGTCGTGGGGGCGGCTGTATCGATTGGCGCGCCAGCAAACTGTGACAGGTGTCGTGTTTCGTGGCTTGCAGCATTTGCCCGACGAGCTGCTGCCTCCCGGGCCTTTGCTTCTGCGATGGGCTGCCGAGGTCGATGCCATTGAGCGCCGCAACAGGGCCGTCGATGCAGCTGTGGCAGAGCTTTGCTCCAAGTTCCGGGCCAATGGCCTCGAGCCGGTTTTGCAGAAGGGGCAGGGGGTTGCCCTTTGCTATGCCGACCCGGCTTTGCGCGAGTCTGGCGACATTGATTTTTGTTTCGCGGGCAGTCGGTCGTTTGCCGCCGCGGCCGCTTGCGTCAGACAGATGGGCATCGAGGCCTCAAGCCATGCCGACGGCAGCCTGCACTACCGCTGGCGTGGGGTTGACGTCGAGCACCACAACCGGCTTCTCGACTTGCACAATCCGTTGCTCAGGGGCTACGCCGAGTCGCTCGTCGACCGTTGGGGCTACAGTAGCGTCGGGTTGCATTCCGTGCCCGGCTCTGATGTCAGCATACCGTCTCGCCGTCTTTGCTTGCTGTTGCTCAACCTGCATATCCTCAAGCATGTCGTTGGCCGCGGCATAGGCCTACGCCAGTTGTGCGATATGGCCCGTGCGTGCCATGTGTTCCACGGTGGCGACAGCTCGGCCGAGATGGAGCAGGTTGCCGGGCGGTTGGGTATTGGTCGGTGGAGCGCCCTCTTGCACTCGTTTCTTGTTGATTGCCTGGGGCTTTCGCCGTCGTGCCTGCCGTATTCAGCCAGGGCTGGCAGTGCGGCTTCCTTGTCGGCCATAGTGTGGGCGGGGGGCCATTTCGGCCATTATTCCCCTACGGGGCGTATGTCGTCAGGTTCGCCTGTTGTTGCCCGCAAGTTTCTTACAGCCCGTTCTTTTTTGTGCAATATGCGTTTTTCACTCTGTTATGCTCCAAAGGAAGCGTTATGGATTATGGCAGAACTAATGAAAGGTCAGTTCCGATGATGTCCGAACATTGTTATTCTGTTGGTGGCTTTGTCCTTTCGGTCAGTCTGCCTTCTGCTGTCAGTCCCGACATCCTTCTGCCATCCTTTCGTCCTTTCAAGGCCGGTGGCAGCCATGATGGCGTTGAGTTGTTGCGTTTTGCAGCCCGTCCGCTATCGTCCATGCCCGAGGTCGAAGTCGTGCGCCTGCTCGACGACAGTGACAACGACATGGGCCATATCCGCCTTTACAGTGTCGGCGGCGGCTATCTTGTCGAACTGTGCTCAGCTTTCGGGGGTGCCTGCCACCGCATGTTGGCCTCGCCTGATTTCAGCCGCGTGTGTGCCTATGTCCGTTGGGAGGATGCCGGTGTGGGCCTTGTCGTGTCATCGTTTGTCCGCATAGCCTATTCACAGGCCGTCTTGGGCCACGGTGCCGTGTCGCTTCATGCAGCGGCAGTGTGCCATGCCGGCCGTGCCTATCTTTTCATGGGGCGTAGCGGCACGGGCAAGAGCACCCATGCGTCGCTCTGGCTTAAGCACATAGCCGGTGCCGAACTGCTCAACGACGACAACCCTACTGTGCGCATCGTTGGTGGCGAGGCCGTGGCTTACGGCACGCCGTGGAGTGGCAAGACGCCGTGCTACAGGCAGCTGGCTTTCCCTATCGATGGCATAGTGCGCCTTGTCCAGGCTCCGTCAAACCGTTTCAAGCTGCTCGAAGACATCGATGCTTTCATAGCCATTTACCCCGGCTGCTCGGTCATTGCCGAAGACATGGCCTTGTGCAACGGGCTCTACGACACTCTTGTTAGTCTTGCCGGGCTTGTCCGTGTGGGCACGCTTGAGTGCCTGCCCGACCGCGAAGCGGCGTTGCTCTGCCACGACAGCCTGGCGGCGCGCCCTTCTGTTTGAAGGCTCTGTGCCACGCATAAGTAGGTGTTCAAAATTAATTGCCATCAAATTGTGCGCTATTTCGGAGATGCATGCAAAAGTCCGAAGAGGGAGCGTAGCGGGCTACGCGACCGATGAGACTTTGGCATGCGGCCCGAAAGAGCGCACAAGATGGTGGCAAAGACATAGAGGACACTTGCAAGGTCTATTGTATCGGTTAATTTTGAACAGCTACTTACATATAATTATAAATGCATCATAAACAATCTTTTTTAGAACCATTATCATCCGATTAACAAAAACAAATGAACAAGAAACTTTTGTTGGCAAGCCTGCTTGCCGTGTTGCTCTTTTCATCGTGCTCGCGTAAGAGTTACGTCTACCTGCAGGACATGAAAGGGGGTACGGGCTATCCGTATGAATCAAACTATGAGGCTGTGGTGCATCGCGACGACCGCCTTAGCATCACTGTCAGCAGCAAGAATCCTGAACTGGCCATACCGTTCAACATCTATGGGGGAACGTTCCGTGTTGGCGAGGATGGCAATGTGTCTGCCAGTTCAACAACACATGTCAATGAAAAGGGCTACCGTGTCGATGTAGAGGGCAACATTGATTTTCCGATACTCGGCAAGTTGCACGTTGAGGGCCTGAAGGTGAGCGAGGTCGTCAATCTCATAAAGAGGAAAATCATCGAGGGCAGTTACATGAACGACCCTATAGTGGCTGTCGAGTTCCTTAACTTTAAGTATACGGTGCTTGGCGCAGTGGGGCACAACGGCACTTTCTCTGTCGATGGCGACCGCATCACGTTGCTCGAAGCCATAGCCAATGCCGGCGACCTTACTGCCAAGGCCCGTACAGACCGTGTCACCGTCATCCGCGAGATGAACGGCGAGCGGCGCATGTACATCAATGACATCACGAGCAAGGATGTGTTCGACTCGCCTGCGTTCTATTTGCAGCAGAACGACATAGTCTACGTTGAGCCGAAGTACAAGAAGAAAGACAACGAAGACCGTGGCTGGCAGATTGGTACCACATTGCTCTCGGCTATCACAGCCGTATGCTCCATTCTTTGGGCCATCAAGTGAGTTTCGTTTACAGTTGCTGCCAGCATCCGGGGCGCGCCTTTTTTGCGGCATTCGGTTGCCGTCGTGGGGGCGTTGCTTCCCTTTTGCCTCATGGCAGTGAGACATAGTTAAATATAAAAATGCAAACAAACAATTCAAACAACAAGTCAGAGCAGGGCATCAATATCGTCGACTTGCTCTTGTACTTCGCTTCAAAGTGGAAGTGGTTCTTGCTTTCGGTGATTGTCTGCGGAGGTTTCGCATGGTATAAGTATGCCTGTGCGCCATTTGTTTATTTCCGTTCGGCTACCGTCATCATCAAGGATCCGTCTAACAAGGCTTCAACGGCCGGACTCGACCGTTACGACAACTTCATCAACAAGGTCAATGTGGCCAACGAGGTGCTGCAGTTCCGTTCAAAGCAACTCATGGCCGAGGTGGTGAAGCGTGTGCGTGCCGATGTAAGCTATCAGGTGAAGGACGGCTTGCGCCACAACGAGCTTTACAAGCAGTCGCCGGTGCAGGTGAGCTTCACCGACGCCACCGACGCACAGTATGCTGCCCTCACTGTCACGCCGCGCGACAAGCAGACCGTGGTCGTGACCGACATCACCGGGGCCGACGAGTCGGCCAGCTACACCGTCAAGCTCGGCCAGGCCGTGACGCTGGGCAAGTCGATGCGCGTAACCATCACCCCGACCAATTATTATGGCTCGTCGTGGATGGGTACGCCCGTGCGTGTACAGAAGCTGCCGCTTGAGTCGGTGGTGGCCCGCTATAAGGGGGCTTTGGGCATACGGCAGGAAGAAGACGAATCGTCTATCCTTACGCTTGCCCTGAAAGACAATTCGCCAACGAGGGCCGAAGATGTGCTCAACATGCTCATCACCGTATATAACGAGGAGGCCATCAAGGACAAGAACCAGGTGGCTGTCAATACTGCCAACTTCATCAACGAACGACTCATCATCATAGGCAATGAGCTCGGCAGCGTGGAGTCCGACCTCGAGTCGTTCAAGCAGCGCAACCAGATTCTCGACATCTCTTCGACGGCAAATATGTATATGGGCGAGTCGCAGAAGTATAATGCCGGCGCCCTTGAGCTGGAGACTCAGTTGAGGCTGGCCAATTTCATAAAAGACTATCTTGTCGACCCGAAGAAGGAAACCGAACTGATACCGGCCAATACCGGCATCGGCGACGCAGCCATCGAGAGCCAGATAAGCAACTATAACGCTGCAAAGCTCAAGCGCGACCGCCTTATAGGCGACAGCAGCGACAAGAACCCTGTGGTTGAAGAGCTCAACAACTCGCTGCAGGCAATGAAGCAGAACATCATCCGGGCTGTAGACAACATGATTGTCAGCCTCAACGTCAAGCGCAACGATGCACGCAACCGCGAGATGAGGGCTCGCAGCCGGGTGACGTCAATGCCTACCAAGGAGCGCCAGATGCTGTCCATCGAGCGCCAGCAGAAGATAAAGGAGGCGCTCTACCTCTTCCTGCTCAACCGGCGTGAGGAAAACGCCCTGTCGCAGGCCATGGCCGACAACAATGCCCGCGTTATCGACAGTGCCGACGGCCCCGACTCGCCTGTGTCGCCTCAGCGCAACCGCATCATCTTGCTTGGCTTGGCTGTTGGCATGGCCGTGCCTGCTGTGGCATTGTTGTGCATCATGTTCATGGACACCCGTGTGCGTAGCCGCCGCGACATCGTCAAGGCTGTCAGCGTGCCGTTCCTCGGCGAGATTCCACTCGACAAGGAGCTTGCCCGCCAAAGGGCCAGTCAGCCCGATCCCGACGGAATGGTGGCCGAAGCCTTCCGCATATTGCGCACCAACATGACGTTCATGGGGCATCACGATGTGCCGATGAAGGTGGTCACCTTCACTTCGTTCAATGAGGGAGCCGGAAAGACCTTCGTTTCATTCAACCTGGCCGTGAGCCTTGTCAGGGCGCAAAAGAGGGTTGTGCTTGTCGACCTCGACATACGCAAGGGCACGCTCAGCCGTCACCTTGGGGCTGCAAAGGAGGGTGTTACCAATTATCTGGCATCGCCTTCTGTGTCGCCTGAGGCAATCATCCAGCATGGCGATGCCGGTTTCGATGTCATATCGGCCGGCCACATAGCTCCAAACCCTGCCGAACTGCTCATGGACAGCAGGCTCGACGAGCTTTTCGATTACCTGCGCCAGCACTACGACTTCATCATTGCCGACAATGTGCCGGTGGGGGTTATCGCCGATGCTGCAATCGCAAACCGCATAGCCGACCTTACCATCTTCGTGGTGCGTGCCGGTAGGCTTGACCGCAGGCAGTTGCCCGACATCGAGACGCTCTATGAGCAGAAGAAGCTGAAGAACATGGCCCTCATACTCAACGGCGTGGCACCCGGACACCACGGCTACGGCTATGGTTACGGCTATGGCTACGGTTATGGGTATGGTTATGGCTACGGGCATGGGAAGAAAAGGAAAAAATAATATATGAAATCTCGGCACTATGATTAGGAGTTGGCATTTGGCTTCTATTGATTATGTGATGTGGCCCATGTTGAAGACTATATCATAAGGTATGATTGAAGAATAATACCGTAACATTCATGGCCATGTGTTAAAACAGTGGCTGCCGTGTATATAAGATTAAACTGTTTTGAATTAACAAATCATTAATAACAAACGAAGAAAGAGAGGTAAAACAAATGAAAGAAATGTATGAAGCACCACAAACAAAACTGGAGAAAGTGGAACTGGAAAACGGTTTCATGAGTGCTTCAGTTGTGGACAAAGAGCCTAACACGGATAATCCTGTTAAGGCTGGTGACCAGGAGATTGGAGGTAGTTACGACTTTACCGACCAAGACCCAACAAATATTTGGCAATAACTAAGAAAGGAAAACGCAATTATGAGATTTAAACACATTTTTGGCGTTCCGCTTTGCGGAGCGCTGGCACTTCTTGCTATAGCAGGATGTGCTGACGATGAGTTGCTCAATGGCCAGGGAGACGGCCGACCTAAAGGCAATGGCATTGTGTTTGGGGCAAGTGCAAACTATGCCGGTCCTATCACACGTGTTGTCTATGGTGATTATACTTATGAGGATGGCCATGAGGGTGAATATGGCTCACGTTTGAGTCAGGCTATCAACTGGGAAGATGACGACCAGGTTTCTATTTATTCGCCAACATCGCCCACTATTAAACAGGTAGACTATGACATAACAAAATCTACTAATGGTCAAGAAAACCTTGCATATCTCGCGGCAATTGACGGGCAAGACGGATTGCATTGGGGATCAGGGACACAGGATTTTTATGCCGTTTACCCGTCAAAGGCCAGCATGCAGAATCAGGTAATTGCTAATCGGTATGTCTCGTTTGAGAATGGGGTATTAAACGGTTTTATCCCTGTCAATCAGCAGCAGCAGATTTCATATAACTCAAGTGAGAAAGATCCTGCTAAGCGTTGGACGGTGACCCCCAATTACGATTGGCTTTGGATGGCTGCCATCAACAAAGGCTTCACGGTGCCTACAGATGGTACAGATGGTGGAATAAACCTTGATTTCGTTCCGCTTACCACTACGCTCGAGATAACGTTTGTTGGCCCGACAAAGCTTCCTTTGGTGCAGTTCAATGTGGATTCTAAAAAAAGTATTGTAGGGCAATTCACTTGCGACTTAAAACATGGCAGCACCACACAGGTTGGCAATTATAGCAACATACCGGAGTGCCAGCATGTGAATAATGGAACGGTAAACACACGAGCTACTGTCAATATGTCTTACATTAACGAAGAAGGAGAACGTGAAGAGGCCATAACTCTGGCCAAGGGCGAAGAAATTACGTTCAACGTCTATTTGTTGCCTGTTGAAGACTTGACAGATGTCACTGTCCGTGTTGCAGGATATAACTCAAGCAGCAAAACAGTTGACCTTGGTAGCTTAGATGTTACGCTTCAGCCACACCAAAAGACATGTGTTAAAATTGCAGCACCACAGATTGAAGGTGGCACCAACACCTGGATAGACGGTATCGCCGACAATGTGCTTGTTTCACAGTTGTCTATACCCGGCACTGCAAACACATTCTCATATCGATATAATGGTAATGATGTAGAGCAGTTCCAGGCACAAAAGTCGACTATAGAGCAGCAGTGGAATGCCGGTATACGTTGTTTCGAGCTTGTAAGTGATGTAAATAGGTCGGGTAACGACCTGGATGACGCACAATTGCTGTGCAACCGTCAGGCTTTAGGCATTACGTTCGGTGAGGCAGTAGACTCGATTTGGCAGTTGGTAAACAGCAGTAATGGACGTGAGTTTGCTATGATTATCCCGTCTTATGGATCTGATATCGGCCACCCCAGCGATGGAAACGGAGTGCTGGACTATGCTAACGACCTGAATGAATTTTACCGTAAGCACACTGACTACAAATATGTTACATACGACAGAACTCTTACGGTAGGCGAGGCGCGAGGCGGCCTTATCTTTGTGGCTCGCATCACAAGTGAAGAAGATGCTGACAGGTCAAACTGGCCAAGCGCAATGCCGGAACCTGTAGAAGGTGTGTTCGTAGATGAGTGGGGCTCGCTTGTAGACAACTGGGCTCGTCGCGGCTACACACTGCAAAATGGCACAGTGGTTAACAACTGGGCGAGAAGTGTCGATGACCAGAACTCTGTAGAATATTATATGCACTCTTCGAGTAGCTTCATATCCGGTAGACCTGATGAAATCGATAGGCCCGACTGGATACCGTCGCGGGACGACACAAAAACAAATTTCATTCATAGCACAACCCGTAAGGGCGGATCTACAGGTTCGGCTTATGTTCAAGACTGGAGGCGTGTAGTGCCGGACGATGGTGTTGTGGATGGTTTGCGTGATGGTAGTTTCTTTATTGGAGCGACATCTTGGGGAACGGTCAACAATTACATCTACTGGGATCCATCTCTTCAAGAGAAGAAAGACGACATCTGGAATACGTTTATAGCCTCTATTGATGCAAACAGCCAAGACACACAGGCTGAACAGTTCTACATAAACTCACTTGATGGTTATTTTGTGGACCCCACTATTCAGAAAAGCTATTTGCCGTTTGTTACTGTAGGCAACTGGGGAATTGGACTCTCTGACGGCGGTATCGCCGGCAATATCCAGGCTTACGCCAACTATATCAACGACTGGTTCTACAACGAGATACAGGATTTTGGTGAAAACAATATCTACGGTCCTATGAACGTTGTGCTGCTTGATATGGTTTACCAGAGCACCGGCGGAAGCCGCCTGCCATCTACCATCATCAACAACAACTATCGCTTCCAGTTGAAAACGGCCGATGATTTTAATGGTGGCACCGACACCAACAACTCTTCTTTGAGCAACTCCGGCTCAGGTTATGGTAATGGTGGCGCCCTTATAAAATAATGTCACATCTCTCTCGTTTGCTCGGTATGGTTGCGCCATTGCTGTGGTGCGGCTGTACCGGGCAATGCCTTTAGCTTGCGTGCCGTCCTTTGCGGCATGTGGGCTCAGGCTGTTTGTGGCCAATGACTATCTAACACAAAAACATAAAGCTTATAAGATAAAATGAAACGAAACTTAATACTCTGCTGTGCCGGTGCGCTTTTGCTGTGCGTTACGGCTTGCTCTGATACCGACGGGTTGGGGCAATCGCAGTTGCAACAGCAATCGCGCTTTACGCTGACCGCACATGCCGACAGCTATACGTCTCTGCCCGAGACGCGCACTGTTGTCGGTGATTCCGCCGCCGACGGTTCATTGGAGATGTTGTGGTCGCCTGGTGACAGTATCGGTGTGTTCAGCGCGTCGGGTAGCGACGACGTCCCGTATGTCAATTCGGCTGCCGAGGCTTCGGCCACAGCCGTGTTCACCGGCAGCATGGATGCCGGCAGCATACCGGCCTATGCCTACTACCCGTACTCGGCCCAAGTGACCTCCACCGATGCCATTCCCGTCGAGATACCCACCAACCAGAGCTATTCCGGGCCACAGTCTGTGGCTCAGTATGACGTCAAGGCTGCCACGGTAACCGCTGACGGGGCCGATGGCTACCAGTTGCATTTCCGCAACATGGCGGCGCTCGTGCGTTTCGACATCAGCCTCACCGACGGCTATGACTCATTGGCATCCGACGAGCGGCTGTGGTGCGTAGAGATAGAGACCGGCGACAATGTCACGGGCAGCTACACCTACGACCTTGGCAACATTGACGGCGGGCTTGTGCCTGCCGAGGGCGGTGGCCAGAGCAAACTCATCAACCTTGCTTTTGCCAATACGCCATCGCTCAGCAATGTGATAACCGCTTATGCCGTGGTGGCTCCCGGCCGGCAAGACGGCACAAAATGGAGGGTGCGTTTCATTACCGATAAGCACACTGTTGAGTTCACCACCCAGGCCTTGTGCGACTTTGAGGCCGGCAAGTTTTATACCATGCCCCTCAACGGCACAATACTGGGCAACAACGTGGGTTCGATGGATGTGGCCGAGACCGAGGAGACGGCCAACTGCTACATAGTGACAGAGCCGGGTGAATACAGTTTCCCGGCCACAGTCATAGGCAACGGACAGAAGGGCATCATACCCGGTGCGGGCTTCCATACCGAGACGGCTTACATCAGTCCGAAGTCGGCAGGCCTCGTATGGTCTGAAGCCCAGGATTTCGTTTCAAACGTCAGGCTTGAAGACGGTAGGGTGCACTACACCGTAGGCAGCGCATACAGCAACAATGCCGTGATTGCCGTCTACAGCGAGCCCGACTGCCAGGGCGAGATACTGTGGAGCTGGCATATATGGGGCACCATCGGCCAGCCAGAGGATGAGGAGTATACCAACCAGGCCGGTGCCAAATTCATGGTGCTTGACCGTGAGATAGGGGCGGTTCGCGTTGCCCAGTATGGCTGTTTGTATCAGTGGGGGCGCAAAGACCCGTTTCCCAACAATGTCGTGACCCGTTACTGGAATGGCAGTGAGCTCGTGAAATTCAACACCAATTTCGGTTGGTCGCACGTAAAGATAGACAATGCAACCATTGCCGACGCCATACACCACCCGATGGAGCTGATTGCCGGCAACGCCACTTCTCAGTACAACTGGCTCGGCGAAGACAATTACTACCTGTGGGGCGATGCCGGGCGCGAACTGCCCGACAGCTTGTATGAGGCATCGGCCGGTGCGGGCTGGAACCAGCAAAAGACCATCTACGACCCGTCGCCGGTGGGCTATCGCGTGGCCAACATCTTCACGTTCAGCGGCTTTACCAAGTGTGCCAGCGGCACCAACGCCGACATAGAGAAGGGCAAGCTTTCTTACATCAACTACGTCAAGGCACAGGAGGGCACCGACAAGTGGTATTTCAAGAAAAACGCCGACGACACCGAGGGCGTTCAATACCAGGACATCAGGGCCCGCGACGGCCGTGAGGGCTACCAGAAGAAAAACGCCGGCTACGGCGGCTACTGGTGGGCGGCCGAGGCCTATGCCGGGGCAGACAGGGCCTACGCCTGCTATCTGAAGACTGACCAGTATGTTCAGGGCGCCGACCGTTACAACGAGATACAGACCTACGGCAGGGGCTATTTGTTGCGCGACGCTTACGCTGTGCGCTGCGTGCGCGAATAAGACTGATAAGTAGGTGTTTAAAATTAATTGCCATCAAATTGCGCGCTGTTTCCGGGATGCATGCCAAAG
>ULSQ01063273.1_pt1 | contig 14241 bp, 12 predicted proteins | sample 1956821 | NCBI WGS metagenome assembly ULSQ01 (sample SAMEA4835712, study PRJEB28245) | human gut metagenome | biome: gut microbiome; material: fecal sample | place: Denmark | collected 2008 | reverse complement strand
GCACTCCAGTTGCTCGGCAAACCAGACAACCGAGTGCTTTGAAGCCTGCAACCTGTCCTTTATCGCAGAGCCTATCTCTACCCTTCCGCCGTATTGCTTTAATGGTTTACGCCCTTTCATGGTGTTCAATAGCAAATGTACACTATGCAAAGATAACCTTATATTGCGACAAATGCAAACTCTTCAGAGGGCGTAATGGAGTATTGTGCCGCCGTATGTGCTTGTTTGGTTGTTTTTCATGTTTGTTCGGTCGTAAAAAGTAAAGGGCAAAAACAAGGGGGTGGAAAATCCGTGCCTGCGCATCGGATTATCCACCCCTTACATTCTATCTTTCACTTTTCGTTTTTCAATATTCCCGTTCTTACAGGTTGGCAAGCTCCACAACCTTGTCTACCGCGGCTGAAAGCCCGTCGGCGTTCTTGCCTCCTGCGGTGGCGAAATGGGGCTGTCCGCCGCCTCCGCCCTGGATAAGCTTGGCCGCCTCGCGCACCATCTGGCCGGCGTTCAGCCCGTGGTCGGTTACGAGGTCGTCGCTAATCATCACGCTGAGCGTGGGCCTACCTTCGTAAATGCTGCCTATGACGCACAGCAGATGCTCCTGGCTTGCGGCGCGGAGCTTGAACACAAGGTCCTTGGCCGCATCCTGCTTCATCGGCATTACGGCCGTGACAACCTTCACGCCGTTGACCAGGCGCGCCTGCGAGAGCAGCTTGTCCTTGGCACGTTCTACGGCTTCGGCCTGGTATTGCTCTATGCGTTTCTTCATGGAGTCATGCTCCTCGATGTATTTCTCGATGACGCCCTTCAGGTCTTTCGCGTTGTTGAACAGGCTGGCTATGGCCCTCGTAACGTCTTCAAGATGGTAAAGCAGCTCCTCGCATTCCTTTCCCGTCTTGGCCTCTATACGGCGTACGCCTGCCGCCACGCTGCTTTCTGATACAATCTTGAGCATACCTATGCGGCCTGTCGAGCGTGCATGGATGCCGCCGCAGAACTCTACGCTCGGACCGAACTTCACCACGCGCACCTTGTCGCCATACTTCTCACCGAACAATGCGATGGCTCCCATCTTCTTGGCCTCGGCCAAAGGCAGGTCGCGATGCTCGTCAAGAGGGATGTCCTGGCGTATCATGTCGTTGACGATACGCTCCACCTGGCGTATTTCCTCGTCGCTAACCTTCTGGAAATGGGAGAAGTCGAAGCGCAGCGTATCAGGCGAAACGTAAGAGCCTTTCTGCTCAACGTGGTCGCCGAGCACCTGCTTCAGCGCGTAGTCGAGCAGGTGGGTGGCTGTGTGATTGGCCGCGCTGGCCTCGCGCTTGTCGGTGTCTACGCAGGCCATGAAGTCGGCTTCGGGCTGCTTGGGCAGCTCTTTAACGATGTGAACAGACTGGTTGTTCTCGCGCTTTGTGTCGATTATGTCTACCGTCTCGTTCTCGCTTACCAGCACGCCGCAGTCGCCTACCTGTCCGCCCATTTCCCCGTAGAAGGGCGTATTGTCGAGCACAAGCTCGTAGAAGGTCGATTTCTTCTGCGTAACCTTGCGGTAGCGGAGTATGTGGCACTCGTATTCGGTGTAGTCGTAGCCGACGAACGTCTGCTCGCCTTGGCGCAACTCAACCCAGTCGCTGTTCTCAACGGCGGCGGCGTTGCGTGCCCGAGCCTTCTGCTTCTGCATCTCCTCGTCAAACTGCTTCTCGTCAACGGTCAGCCCGTTTTCGCGGCATATAAGCTCGGTAAGGTCGAGCGGGAAGCCGTAAGTGTCGAACAGGCGGAACGCCTTTGCGCCGTCAAGCTCTGTCTTGCCGGCCTTCTTCACTTCGTCCATGGCCTCGTTGAGCATGTTGATGCCGTTTGAGAGCGTGCGCAGGAAGGAGTCTTCCTCCTCCTTAATCACCTTGGTGATAAGCTCGCGCTGTGCTTCAAGCTCTGGATAAGCCGCTCCCATCTCATGCACGAGCGTCGGCACGAGCTTGAACATGAACGCGTCCTTCTGTCCGAGGAAGGTATATGCGTAGCGCACGGCGCGGCGCAGGATGCGGCGGATTACGTATCCGGCCTTGGCGTTGCCGGGCAGCTGGCCGTCGGCTATCGAGAAGGCTACGGCGCGCAGGTGGTCGGCAACGACGCGCATGGCCACGTCCGTAGGCTCGTCCTGCCCGTACTGCTTGCCCGAGAGGCGCGATATTTCCTTTATTACAGGCTGGAATATGTCGGTATCATAGTTTGAATGCTTGCCTTGCAGGGCGCGTACAAGGCGCTCGAAGCCCATTCCGGTGTCAATAACGTTCATCGACAGCTTCTCGAGCGAGCCGTCCGCCTTGCGGTTGTACTGCATGAAGACGAGGTTCCAGATTTCGATTACCTGCGGGTCGTCCTTGTTCACCAGTTCGCGTCCGGGCACCTTGGCCTTCTCTTCTGGCGTGCGCGAGTCAAGATGGATTTCCGAACAGGGGCCGCAGGGACCCGTGTCGCCCATCTCCCAGAAGTTATCGTGCTTGCTGCCGTCGATTATATGGTCGGCCGGAACGTGCTTTGCCCAGTACCCGGCGGCCTCGTCGTCGCGCTCCAAGTTCTCTTCCGGCGAGCCTTCAAACACCGTTACGTACAAGTCTGCGGGGTCAAGATGGAGCACGTCTACAAGGTATTCCCAAGCGTAGTCAATCGCGCCTTCCTTGAAATAGTCGCCGAAGCTCCAGTTGCCCAGCATCTCGAACATCGTGTGGTGGTACGTGTCGTGGCCCACCTCTTCAAGGTCGTTGTGCTTTCCGCTCACTCGCAGGCACTTCTGCGAGTCGGCGCGGCGGCGCGGCTCGGGGTCGCGCGTACCTAATATAATGTCCTTCCACTGGTTCATGCCTGCGTTGGTGAACATCAGCGTGGGGTCGTCCTTGACCACCATGGGCGCCGACGGCACTATCTTGTGTCCTTTTCCTTCAAAGTATTTCTTGAAAGACTCCCTGATTTCGTTAGCTGTCATCATTTTATGTAAGTTTTACTTTCGGACGGCAAAATTATAAAAAATCCGACAAAAAGCCAAATTATTTGCCGTTATGCGTGCCAAATTCATAAATCATTGATAATGAGCACGTTCGCGATGCGCGTCCGATGGATTTCCAAAAGGCCGTCTTTCGCGCTTCAAAACACGGCCTTTTAGACGCTAAAAGGTGGCCTTTCGCAATGCAAAAGGCCACCTTTTGTAGAACGGCAGGTTTCTGCCGGTTTTACCATTCAAAGTATTCACTGCCGTCACCGTAGTCAATCCATATCGGAAAACCGTTCTCGTCGATACCCCACGAATAGCTGTAGCCGTCGCCGTACTCCGGACTATAGTAGCCTACGGGCAGGTGGCGCGTGGCCTTTCCGAGCAGTCCGGCGTAGTAGGCGTAGCCCAGTTGGTCGAGGTCTACGTACAGAGTCTCGTCAAAAAGCATTATGTTGCCCTTGTTCTCTATGGGCGTTGTCACCTCGTCGTCGGTGTAAAGTATGTCGTAGCTGTACTCGTCGCCGTCGATGTTGTCCTTCTCCGTGACGTTGGTTATGTCGCCGCCGGAGTATGTTATTCGTGTCTCCTCATCTTCGTCAGACGACGAATACCTTACTCTGTTGAGCTGTCCGGCGGAATTGTAGCTGAGTTTCCACGATTTATGGTCAGTCTCTCCGTAGTCGTAATACGTCATGTCGCAGTTTGAAACGAAGCCGTTGCCGCCAAGCCTCATCTTCAGTTCGGCATAGCTTTCTTCCGAATACGTTATGGTCATGAGCACATACGCGTCGCCGTCGGCACGCGTCTTGATGTTGTGGTATTCAAATGTGACGTCGCCGCCGTCAGTCTCCATGGCCGTGACAAGTCCCTCTGCGTTGCGCGTAATAGAGTAAATGCCCGGTGCGCTCTTCGGCCATCCGTTGGTGAACACGGCTTCTGTGTCTATCGTATCGCCTGCGCTTTCGTCGTCGTCGCTGCACGACGAGAAGCCTGCCAGCAGTGCCATGCAGGCCAGTCCTGTTGCCAAAAACTTCAATGTCTTCATATATGTTTTGTTTGATTGTATTATGTCGTTGCTTTGCAGACCTGCTGTCTGTCGTTATTGCTTATTTGTTCAGATAACCGTCGATGTCGAAATCCGTCAGCTCAGGGTATCCGGCGTACAGCGGATGGCGCGGGTTGCCCCATTTTGTCGGCGTGCCCGCCTGCACGTAACGCGGACATTTGTCGCTTATCGCGGCCACGATGTCGCGCAGACAGGTCTTCAGGTATGGGCGCAGGCCTATGTTGTTGCCGAACGCCAACAGCACGGTAGGCTCGCTTACGTCCTTCAGCGCCTCTCTGATTTGCCTCAGGTTCTCCCGGTGCAGTCCGTCGTTCAGCTCGCGGTCAAGCCCAGCCGGGTCAGTGGTGCGTTGCGGGTAAAGGTTCAGCATAATGAAACTATCGAAGCCGTTGCGCTCCGCTATTCCCATCACGCGCGTCATAGTGGCGTCCGCCTTGGCCTCGTTCGCCGTGCTGGGGTTAAGTCCTATGACTACCAGCGGCCTGTCGCCGTCTTTCCTCAGAACGTAACGCACCTTGTCGTTATCGCCCGTCATTCTTACATTTTCGTATTTCATAGCTCTTGTCATTAAGTTAGTATTCCACTATTTCCTTAAAATCCGTCCACGGACAGCCCACCGCTTCGTATGCTGCCTTGGCGCCTTTCGGTACGTAAAGCGTACACTTGCTCATCGCGTTTGTATGAGTAGAATAATCCATGTCGTCAATACTTAGGCAGCCGTCAGTCTCCGGCGGTGTCATTGCTTCCATGTAAAGCGTCCTCATATTGCAGCCATAAAAAATCTGACTTTCAAGTTTCTTGACGTTTGCCGGGATAGTTAATGTCTGTAAGGCTTTATAACCTCGAAACGCCCATAGCTCTATTTCTTTTACTTCGTCACCTATTATTATATTGGAAACGTTGGGACAACCTGTATTGTTAGACCACCATATTTTCTCCGAATGATATTCCAATGTTTTCAGATTTGTACAGCCAGACCATGCATACCAACTTAAAAATTTTACGGATTTTGGTATCACTATCTTTTCAAGGCTGGTACAACCATGAAAAACGGTTCCTCCAATAGAGTCCAATTTTGAAGAATATGTGATGTCTTTCAGGTCTGAACAACCAGCAAACAATCCGTCAGAAAGTTTTGTCACGCCTTCTGGCAGCTTGATTTTTGTAAGGTGAATGCAGCTAAGAAATGCAGATTGCCCTATCTGGGTAACGGTTTCAGGTATGTTTACCGAACTTAAATTGTAACAACCAGCAAACGCCATATCACCAATAGACGTTACATCTTGAGGTATGTCTATTGATGTTAATTCCTGGCAACTGCCTAAGGCGGAAACACCAATGGACGTTATTGAAGCCGGAAGTTTAATGCTTTTGGCTTTTGTAAAGCCAGATAGCAACCAATCAGTAACTTTGTCCGTCTCCGTGTAAAGTTCTCCAGTGCCGGTAAAATGATAGCTTTCTCCACCAGAAACGATACGCGCTTCGCTTAAGTCCAAGCCTTCAATATTGTACATCTTTTCCTTTAAAAACTTGAAGTCGGTGCCGTTCAGCTCGCCAGAAAGTATCAGTTCTTTTATGTTCTCGTAGTCTTTACCGAGCTGTTGTTCCAGTGTTCCGGGGCTGTCGAGATGAATTTTTGCCGTTCCGGCACCGCCCTGCCTCACGGTGATGTAGTTGTTCAGTTCGCCCGTCTTCAGCGTAACTACGGCCTCACGGCTCTCGTATGACTTGTTTTCGGATACTTTTATAGTCATCGTACCGTCGTCCGCCGAGCCTTTGCCTGGCGTTATCGTACACCAGCTTTCGGTTGACGAGGCCGTCCACCGCTTGTTGGTTGTGAACGTTACGGCCTGCTCCGAGCTGTTGGCACCGAAGTCGATACCGTTGGCGAAATACTTTGTCGACTCCTGCGAGGGCGTAAACCGCGTGGCTATGCCGCTGTCGTCGCCACCTTCGTCGTCATCGCTGCTGCACGAGATGAACAACGGCGCGGCGATGAGCATTAGAAAAATGTAAAATATGTTTGTTTTCATCGTTGGTTGTTTGTTCTCATTTCACTTCCTCGGCCGTGAAATATCCCCGACCGCAATATGTCTCAGAAACGTCTATTCCATACTTCTGCTTGAGGGCTGCGCTGATTTCCTTTGCCGAGGGTGGCGCGCTGGTGCCGCTCTTAATGATTTCAAAGGTTAGCCCTGCGGGCGCTTTTTGTGCATTTCTCCTGCACGTAACTTTCCATAAATGTGGTGTTGCCATAGTACTGTTCTCCCTTGGCTTCCAGCCTCCTAAAGCCTGATTTAAGATTAAACATGAAAAAAGCGTGAGACTGCGATGTCGCCTTTATCAGATTGAGAGGTCCTGAGAAAACCCGAGATACAGATATGGACGAGCAGTCTCACGCCCGTAGGCGTGAGAGCCACTTTGCGTCTCTTGCATCTCTTAAGAAGTTTCTCAGGTTTCTCAATCTACAAGACAAGCATCGTGCTTCTTTCTAATATGTCGTTGGCGGGACTGCTCCCGTCCGCCTGCAAATATACGAATTATTTACCGTAGGGCAATGGTTTCGGCGCTAAAATGTGACCCGTCTGCGGTTTTATACGTACGGTTTGAACGGCATGTCATGCCAAACACACGTATTAAGGCCGGGCTGACGCTTGGCACCATGCAGTTCAACAGCAACAGGCAGCAGTTGCGTAAGAGGCTGAAAGAAAGGCCGTTGCGGTGCACTGTACGCGCTGCGGCGAGGCGGCGAGGCGGCGGTTTGTAACAGCCTGGCTGTCAGAGAGTTTCCAATATGCCGTCTTTTGCAACGCAAAAGGCGGCCTTTTAGCGTGCAAAAGACGGCCTTTTGCAACGCGATTGACGGCATATTGAATTTTGATTTGAAAATGGATGACTGGCAATTGCGGCTTGCCTTTCCGGCCGACGGCCTTAAATGTAACATCCGCCTTGCCGCTGACGGGGGACGCGGCGGCGGCCGGACATGCTCAGGATATGCCGTCGCCGCCGGGCGGAAAAAGACTTTTTACGGCGCAAAAGTTGCACGGACGGCCTAAAAACAGTATTTTTGCAACGTTGCGGCCGCCACGGCAAACAAGGCCGCAGCACGGGAAACATGAATGAAATCGAGATAATACGACTGGACGGCACGGAGCGGAGGCTCTACGAACTCGTGGCGCCGCTGGCGATGGACGCCGCCGTGATACGCTGGAACAACGGCTACCCGTTCAAGACTTCAGGCGAGCATACATGGTACGTGGCGCGCCGCGGGCGCAAGGTGTGCGGCTTCATGCCGGTTAGGCGGAGCCGTGGGCGCGCGCTGATTGACAACTACTACGCCGAGGGCGACGACCCGTCGGTGCTCGCCGCGCTGCTTGCCGCGGCCGTGGAGGGGAGCGACGGCGAGGCGAGGCTTGACGCCATGGCGCAGAAAAGGCACACGGCCGTGTTCGCCGAAGGCGGTTTCGAGACCGTGGCTTCGCTGAAAAACTATGACAAGATGACTTACGCCGGAGAGGAAAGGAGCGGTGGCGATGATACGGCAGCTTGACGTCTACGAGGCCGTGCAGCGGCGGCTGAAGGTAGTGTTCGACACGTTCGAGTACGTCTACGTGTCGTTCTCGGGCGGCAAGGACAGCGGCGTGCTGCTCAACCTGTGCATAGACTACCTGCGGCGCAACGCCCCCGGGCGCAAGCTCGGCGTGATGCACATGGACTACGAGGTGCAGTACCGCGACACTACGGACTACGTGGCGCGCACGCTGGCGGCCAACCGCGACGTGCTCGAGGTGTACCACTGCTGCGTTCCGTTCAAAGTGCCCACGTGTACGTCGATGTACCAGCCTTACTGGAGGCCGTGGGAGAAGGACAAGCGAGACCTGTGGGTGCGCCCCATGCCCGAAGGCTGCCTGACCGAGGCCGACTTCGGCTTCTACACCCCGGAACTGTGGGACTATGACTTCCAGTATCTCTTCATGCCGTGGCTGATGCGCCGCAAGGGCTGCGCCAACATCTGCGCGCTCGTAGGCATACGTACGCAGGAGAGCTACAACCGCTGGCGCACCATACACAGCACAAAGAACTACAACCATCTGTACCATTACAGGTGGACACACAAGTATGACAACCACTCGTACAGCGCCTACCCCCTGTACGACTGGCGCATATCCGACATTTGGACGGCCTACGGCCGCTTCGGCTGGGACTACAACCGGCTGTACGACCTGTACCACCAGGCCGGCGTGCCGCTGGGCAGCCAGCGCGTAGCCAGCCCCTTCATATCGCAGGCACTGCCGTCGCTCACCCTCTACCGCGCCATCGACCCCGACATGTGGGGACGCATGTTGGGGCGCGTGAACGGCGTCAACTTCGCCGGAATATACGGCAAGACTATGGCTATGGGGTGGAAATCAATCAAGTGTCCACCCGGCTTCTCGTGGAAAAAGTACATGTATTTCCTGCTCGACACACTGCCCGAACACGTGCGCCGCAACTACCTGCGCAAGCTTGATGTGAGCATAAAGTTCTGGCGCGAACGCGGCGGATGCCTCGCAGACGAGACCATAGAGAGGCTACGGCAGGCGGGAGTCGAGTTCACCATTGGCGGCCAGTCGGCCTACCATACGCCGAAGAAGCCCGTGCGCATGGAATACATCGACGACATCGACATACCCGAATTCAAGGAAATTCCCACGTACAAGCGCATGTGCATCTGCATAATGAAGAACGACCACGCGTGCAAGTACATGGGCTTCGCGCTGACAAAACAGGAGAAGGAAAAGCGCGACAGAGTGCTCGAAAAATACAAATCACTGCAACATGGAAGATGAATACAGAAGCCCGGTGTATGGAGTCATAGCCGTGCCTATAGACAAGGTGGTGGCCAACAACTACAATCCTAACGTCGTTGCGCCGCCCGAGATGAAGCTGCTGGAGCTTTCAATCTGGGAAGACGGCTACACCATGCCCTGCGTATGCTACTACGACAAGGCGCAAGACCGCTACGAACTCGTGGACGGATTTCACCGCTACATGGTGATGAAGACGTCGAAGAGAATCTACGACAGGGAGCACGGCCTCCTGCCCGTATCAATAATACAGAAAGACTTGTCGGAACGAATGGCCTCGACGATACGCCACAACCGCGCCCGGGGCACACACTCGGTAGAGCTGATGAGCAACATCGTGGCCGAACTGACCAAGGCCGGCATGTCTGACGCATGGATTATGCGCAACATCGGCATGGACAAGGACGAGCTGCTGCGCCTCAAGCAGGTGTCGGGACTGGCCGCCCTGTTCTCCGACAAGCAGTTCGGCGGCTCGGAAGACTGGGTGGAAGAGGAAGACAACGACGAAGAATTATGATACAGAAAACACTTTTCCGGGCTATGGCCCTGCCTTTTTTCACTATCGCCTTGCTGCTATCATCATGCACGTTAGGCGGCGATGACGACACTGACTACAACAAGACGTTGCTTGAAGCTGGCACCGCCGCGCCCGACTTCACCTTCATCACCGATGATAATCCTGACGGACAGACGCTCGCTTCGCTGCGCGGCAGCTACGTGCTCATCGAGTTCTGGAGGTCAACATGCGGCGACTGCCGCGACGCTACGCCGTCGATGAAGCGCATACACAGCACGTATGGGCCACGCGGACTTGTCATCTTGGGCGTCTCCTTCGATACGGACGAAGACCAATGGCGCACGTACATAGAAGAGAACGGCCTACTCTGGATGCAGCACTGCGAGCTTGTGCCTGCGAGCCGGAGCACCGTTGCCTCAGCATATAACATCAAGTGGACTCCCACTTTTTACCTAATAGACCCGCAAGGACGCATAGATTTCGCCAACGTTTACGTCGAAGAGATTGAAAAAAGACTGGCGGAGACGGCTTTTTAGAGTTAATTCTTAATTTTTCCTGCTCTTAAACAGGCTGAATGTCTTTCCGTAATTTAGCATACGCCATACCCATTCCAATGGTCCGAACTGGCAGAAAGTCAGCCAGAAGCGGCTCGCCAACGTCTGCAAAAGGAATACTCCAAGGGCTATAAGCTCCGTTGCCGACAGCCCGATGCCCGCTCCAAGTCTCATGCCTATGCCGTAAAAGAGGAACATTCCGGCGACAGACTGGCCGACATAGTTGGTCAACGCCATCCTGCCCGGTGCCGCCAGCCACCGCCAAATGCCAGCATCCTTGCTCCTAAGGAACAACAGGCACAGCCCTGCCATGTATGCGAAGCCCAGCGGATAGACGCTTGTCAGGTAGAGTACGGAGTGCCCCACCGTGCCGAAAGGGTATCCGCTTGTCGCGCTCCAGGCGTAAACCGCCGACAGGGGAAGTCCAACCATGAAGCCGAAACGCGCCACGCGGCGCAGCAAGTCTTTATGGCTTGCAAGGTAGGCGTACATCTTCCGCCGCCCGATATAGAAGCCGACGATGAACAGTCCCATCACCTTGAAGTAGCGGTTGCCGTCTATAAACTCCTGCACTCGTACCAATGCGCCCTGTACAAGGAACTCAAACACCTCTTTATATGTGTCCGCATCGCGCAGCCAATAGCCGAAGTTCTCCTCCGTTATGCCATACATTCGGCAGTAATGCCACTGCGCCCGCACAGCCGGGGCAGACAGGCTGACACCCGAAAGCCATGTGAACGCATCGACGGCGACGGGCAACAGCAGGAAGAATGCAGCCCAGCGGAGCAACGCCTTGTCGCCCATGTGCCTGAACAAGGGCAACGCCATGCCCATAAGGGCGTACAACATGAGTATGTCTCCGCTCCAAATGAACATCAGATGGACGAATCCTATCAGCATGAGTACGGCCATGCGGCGGTAAAACAAGCGGAAACCTGCCACGCCCTTGGCCTGTGCGTGGCTGATGATTATGGAGAAACCGATGCCGAAAAGGAGTGAAAACAGCGTGTAGAACTTGCCGTCCACCAGCACGTATTGCAAGAACCTTACCACCCGGTCGATGCCAGCCGTAGGCATTGCGGCGGCCTCTTCCGCCGTCTTGAACGTGTAAAGGGAGAACTCCGGGTAGTTGGCAAGGATGATGCCGATAAGCGCAAAGCCCCTCAAAGCGTCCAGAATGACGTAACGTTCGGACGGTTTTACGGGCGAAAGACTGTTTTTGTTCATTTCATTTTTCTGTTAACGCTCATCACGCTGAGCAATATTACGACCAGTCCAGCCAGCTGCACCGCCGTGACTTCTTCTCCTCCGATGCCTGCCCCGAGTGCAACGGCCACTACGGGGTTGACGTATGCGTGGGTGGCTACTTCCGTCGCGGGGCGCACTTTGAGCAGCCATACGTAAGCGGTGTAGGCCATCAGCGAGCCGAATATTATCAGGTAAGCCAGTGAAAACCATGTAACCGTAGACACGGAGGCAATGTTTACCTTGGTGAAACCTTCCGTAGTGCAGGCGCAAACAGCAAATACAACGCCTGCGGCAACCATCTGCCATGCCGCTCCGGCCAGTCCGCCGCTGTCTTCTTCGGCAGAACTGCGGTACTTGGAGTAAAGCGTTCCGCACGCCCACGACACGCATCCGCCTATCAACAGCAGCACTCCGTACTCGGCATGGGCGCCCGTCTGCACGTCGTCAAGCAGCTGTTCTACGTATAAAAGGCCGACACCCACAACGCCTAAAAGCACTCCCAAGACGACGGAAAGGCTTTTAAAGTTGCGCTGCCACATGGGAACGTCGAGCAGCATTATCCACACTGCGGTCGACGAGGCTATGATTGCGACGAGGCTGCTACTGACAAACCGCTGCGCAAACATGATGACCGCCTGGTCTACGAACAGCAGGATGATGCCGCTCACGGCAGACTTCAATATGAGCTTTGTCTTGAACAGACGCTCGCCGCGCAGCCTACAGACGGCCAGGAGCATGCTTCCGGCCACAAGGAAACGCACCGCGCCAAGCACGAACGGCGGCAAGTCGCGCAGGCAAAGGCCTATGAAGAAGTAGGTGGAACCCCACACTACATAGATAAGGAAGTATGCAATGGCGACGGACATGGAACTTAATAAGAAAGCCCCTCCTGACCTCCCCAACGGGGAGGAACAAGATACCTTTCAAGCAAAGTATTCAATGTTCCTCCCTATTGGGGAGGTCAGGAGGGGCTTCTCTTTATTTATTGTTTCTCGTTTTGATTTCACAATCGGCCGGAGCCTTGATGTTTTCGTCGAGTGTTACGGAGCCGATGGAGTCTGCCACGATGCGTCCCGAAGTGGGGTTCTTTATGTTCGTGATTGCTCCGCATATGTCGGCATCGAGCGTAGAGTATTCAAATGCGCGGTCACAGGACGCGTCGAAGGTGCAGTTCTCCAGCTTCAGGTCGTGCGCATAGCAAAGAGGCTGCTCGCCGGAGATGTGGCAATTGACGAGGCGCAGGTTCTTAGAGTGCCATCCAAGGTACTCACCGTTCAGTTCGGAGTCGTAGATTGTTACGTTCTCCACTTCCCAGAAAGCGTCCTTCGTGGTTATTTTCGCGTTGCAGATGACTACGTCCTTGACGTACTGGAACACGTATTTGCTGTCGCTCTCGAGACCGTCAACGCTGATGCCGGTGCTGAACATGAAGGGGTAAGTGCCTCCGTGCAGCTTCAGGTTCTTGACGCTGATGCGCTCACAACGCCAGAACACCTCGTCGGCATCGTTCATTTCGACATTCTCTATCTCGATGTCGTTCATCTCGCGGAACATCTTTGGAGCGTCGATTACAGTGTCCTGCATCTTCAGGTGGTCAGAATACCACAGGGCGGAGCGGCCTCCCACGGCGAAGTAACAGTCCTTGATGGTGAAGCCGTGGACGTGCCAGAAGGGGTAGTTGCCCTCGAAGCGGCAGTTGGTAGCCACTATGTTGCTGCACTCCTTGATGGCCGATTCGCCCTCGCGGATGGTTACGTTGTCGATGTGAAGGTCGTGCGAGGCGAAGAGCGGACGCTCTCCGCCGAACTCGGTGTTTGCTATAAGTTTCATACTGTATTGCCTTTTGTCTTGTTTCACGGTGCAAAATTACACAAAAAAGGCGAGACGGAATGTATCTTATTTACTGATAAGACAACCAGCCTTACGGTTGAAAGATTAATTAAGAATTAAGAGTTAAGAATTAAGAAAATTACCAGCGAGGCATATTTTCTTAATTCTTAACTCTTAATTCTTAACTCAATGTGCTCTTAATTCTTAATTGTTTACCACCGCATTGCCTATACATCCGTTGGGCATCTGCACGTGGATTAGGGCGCATACGGTGGCGGCGATGTCGTTGATGGTGGTCTTGGCGTCGGTACGTCCGGGCTTCACGCCCCATCCCATGAGCAGGAACGGTATGTGAGAGTCGTACGGATTCCACACGCCGTGCGTCGTGCCGCGGTCGATGGGGCCTTCGCCCGTTTCGTAGTTCGCAGGGTTCAGCACCATCTGTATGTCTCCGCTGCGCAGGCGGTGGTAGCCGTTGATGATGCGTTCCTTGATTATTGCCGGCAGGGTGGCTGTCGCCGCGTGCTCGAGGTCTACCACGTAGGCGTACTGCGGGTCGCGTTTGAGCCATTCTACGGCCTCTTCCTTCACGTCGTCGAGGTCGAGACCCATCGAGGCTACGGCCTTGTGGTCGAGGAACACCTTGTAGTTGCTGATGCACGCCACGATGCTTTGGCTTGCGCCGAATTTCTGCTTGAGGTGTGTGTCAAGTTCGCGCGCAACCTTTGTGGCCACGAAGCCGCCTGCCGGTATGCCGTGTTCCTGGAGCATGAGCACGTTGTTGGCCGCGCCGTGGTCGGCTGTTAGGAAGGCCAGGTATTGCCCTTTGCCGACCTTGTTGTCAAGATAAGTGAACAGGTCGGCCAGCCTTTGGTCGAGGTCGACGAAGATTTTTTGTATCTCCGGACTGTGCGTGGCCACCTCGTGGCCCACTTTGTCGGTGACCGAGAAGCTTACCGTGAGCATGTCGGTTGTCGGGTCTGCGCCCAGTTGCTCGCCCTCTATGGCGGCTTTCGCCATCTCTTCTGTTATGAGGTTGCCGTATGTGGAGTATGACACTTCGCGCTCGCCGCGTCCGCCGTACTTCTTGTTGAACGCCTTTACCCATCCGGGCAGCTCTTTCATGTAGTAAGTGCTTGTTATGAAGTTGCCCGTGGAGCCGTCAATCCAGTACGCCCCGTCGGCTGAATGGC
>ULSQ01063540.1_pt1 | contig 14331 bp, 10 predicted proteins | sample 1956821 | NCBI WGS metagenome assembly ULSQ01 (sample SAMEA4835712, study PRJEB28245) | human gut metagenome | biome: gut microbiome; material: fecal sample | place: Denmark | collected 2008 | reverse complement strand
AGCTGCTTAGCACATTATTGAATTATTAACGAACTATTGATTTTTCTAACTGCTTAAATAATATCGGAAGTTTCTCTTGCCAGAAATACATACCTGCACCTTCATTGATGGCATCAATAATTAATATGGCATACTTCTCTTCTTTCTGCATTTTATCGTTAAGCAGATCAAAAGAGTTGGGTTGTTTCCATTTTAATTTTCTCAAAATGGTATCCAAAGGCATTTCATTTCCAGAGAAATCGGTTCCAAAAAACAGATATACATTTTCTTTCTTACACAATTTTTCTGAAACCTTACATAAGGTAAAAGTCTTACCACATCCTGCTTCACCTATGACAGCTAATCCTTTTTTGCTAAGAAGATTAAGATTGTCAAGATATTGTTTAACCTTAAATATAATGCCAGATATTTGTTCTCGTTCTTTTGCTGTAAACAAATGTATAGAGGAATTAGTATCATGATTATCTCGTAAGTTCTTAAACTTATCAAACTCATCCATAAATTCCTTTGTGATGACCAGCTTTTCAAAATGCTTTTTGCGGAACTTTTCTAATTCTAACTTTTTCTTCTCCGCTCTTATCTTTTCGGAAAAGTTCTTGAAATCAGATACAATTCTATCCAGATCTTCATCAAATCCAATCCCTGCAAACCATGATATTGTCTTTTCCGTATCTTCATCATCAACTTGTAAATCACGAGAGAATCTGCTTCCGGCTTGTTCTTGTGCTTTCAATATATGCTTGAAACATGTTCCAAGTCCGAAATCAGAAGTGTCTTGTAAGTCTGCATTAGCCTCAAACTTTATTCCTTTTTCTTTCAGATTATCCATAACAGAATGAATCGAGGTGTATCCTAAAGAGTTATAAAGTTCGTCTGTTACGACTCCCACAACAGAACCAAAATCATTGATAACAGGTGAACCCGACATTCCCATATAGGTAGACAATGCCAATGTATCTATTCTTCTGACAACAATATCAAATTGATTTGGAATGCTTGGTACGGATCGGACATTCATCACAGAGAACGAAAAGGCATCAATACCATTACCTAATTCCTCTGGATATCCGACAATAGACAAAACTTGCCCTTTTCTACAATCAGAAGCCAATAATTGGAGTGAAGTGCATTCATTCGTATAGTCAACACAGTTCAGAATAGCAATATCCTTACCTTTTGCCAGTTCCTCACAAGTGCATTCCTCAGTTATGCCATTTACACTTATAAATATATCACTTTCGTCAGCAACGTATTCTGCTACAACATGAAATGCTGTCAGCAATTTCGTTGGTGAAATGAAGAAGGCTGTTCCTCTTTCACTTCCACACCAGACTGGAACCACAATACTTCCAGCAACATCCTCAATATTCAAATGTGTATTCATTTTCATTGGTTAGTTTTGCCTTACAGCTTTCTAAGAGTTCTTTATATTCATCTTTTATCAAATATTGAAGTTCGGTAAGATTCTGTATTCTGTTATAATGAACCGTGTGGGATTGAATTCCATCCTCAATAGGATGAAGTATGATTTTCGCCAACGTTTCATAGTTGGGGCCTTCATCTTTCTTTCCTCCAGTTAGGAAATAGTGTTCAGAGTCAACTAGTAGGGATAGTTCATTACTCATATTGTTTTTGCTTCCATGATGCGGTATCTTGATAGCTTCAAACAAAATATAATTATCATCGTAGTGCTTCTTTATCGCTTCACACAATTGAGAGGCAATAGCATCACCACCCAATAATATTCTCTTTCCATTGAACTCCCATACCAAGGCCAATGAAGCTTTGTTGGGTGAAGTAATACCAGCCTCATTCGGATTTGCAGCTGCTTTTTTCTGCAGAAACGATTTGGTTATCTTAGATGAACTTATTGGTATCATCTTTTTTATTTGTGGCTTCGATGCAGCTATCCTTAAAAGCATCTCCCAATAAGCATCTTGATTTTCAAATGCTCCTTGTGGTGGTCTTGAGTGAACGCATTTCACATATTCCTTTACAAAGTAATCTTTCAGATTATCCCATGCTTCACTTGATGGAGATAAAACGAAGAACTGCCCCCATTTTGTATCGCTCCCAACATTCATAGTGTCACCTTCTATAAGTATTTTCCTGTTCCACGCTTTAAACCATTTGTCATTTGATTTCAACAACAGACTGAGAAGCGCAGCTTGAGGAGCACTTATTTTGGTATTATTCGGAATAGGTGCCAAATGTATGTTTGCAACATATTGATCTAACAGTTCCTTATCTTCTGTCGGAATTTTGGCGGTTGTATTTTCATCATAATTCTGGAAACAATTGAATATAATCTTACCAATTTCTAAGTTTCCAAATTCTAAAAGCATTTTAATAATGCCTGCAATATGATCATCATCATAGTGGGTTACAATGAGCATATCAATTCTCATTCCAAGACCATGTTCTACAAATGCCTTAATCTTTGGCGTAAAAACTCCACAATCAATCATGATGTGAAAACTTTCACCACTCTTTTCATCCTCTAAAATCAGAAAAATACAATCACCACATCCTGATTGAAATGTTCTAACCTTTGCTTTCATAGTTCAAAGTCTTTCTAAGTCGTAGTTATCAACATACACTTTTCTGTCTTAACCGAGCCATTTTTATAAATGCATCATCATTCAGATTAGATACATCTATTAAACTGCTACAATGAGTATATAATGATAGAAGCGAATTGAAAATATCTTTCTCTTTAGGGAAGACCTCTATCAAATGTGTCAAAAGATTGTCCCCATGCATAGACATGCCTCCCAAAATGGCGTTTTTATAATGATAATCCCATTCTATGTTACCATTTCCATAAAATATCACCAATCTACATAATAAATTCAGACAAGTATCTTTATCATCCTTCAGGAACTTTTCGAAACATTTATTCCAATGCTCCCTCATATCATAATCACATTGTATATGTTGAATTGTGTCTATTTCTTGTATACCTAGTTTTCCTTTACTTTTGGCCACTTTTTCCTTGAAAAATCTGTCTGCCAATATAATATTCGTGTCATCTATGTACTTTCTATCGAACATAAAATAGCCAATTTGATTTGACATGACATTCAAGCAGACTAACAAGATATTGATGTTAGAATAAGTCATACACAACTGAGTAAAATCATCTTGTTTGGCTTTCAACCTAGCCTGGCTGTATCTTTCATATATGCAAGCACATTGAACAACTTTTGTCTGCTTGTTTCCCAACCTTCATAACCTGCCAAAGACCTTATCATGCTGTAGTTGGGCAAATTCCTCCCATACTTATAGGATAACTCCATAAAAATGAAGAAACGTTTAAGGATATAAGTCTCCTTATGTTTTTTCACATATGGTATAGCATATGTAAACTCTGACAAGAAAAGTTCATCTCTTTTAGTCTTAAATATATCAACAAGTTTGTTGTAATATATCTTCTTTTCTGAGTTTAGCATATCGACAACTTCAATCCTTGGCACCATATAGCTTGCATCAGTATTTGAGAAATACTTGAAAAACATATTATGTCGGCAGATACGATTGGAAGCTACATTTTGTGAGCCTTGACCAAACATAAGATTCATAAGTTCTGGTATGATGTCATTAGAAGTAATCATAGTTTTCACTACCGTCTCCGCAAACTCTGGTATTTCAACTTTTTCAGATCGTCTCTCTTCATATGGTGGATTAATATCATTAACTCGTATACTTTCAACTTGTCTTAAAGCCTCCTTTTCCTCCCTCTTTTGAATAATATTCAAATCTCCTTTCCATTGAAGCAATATGTCATTTCCTGAGCGTACTACATCTAGCAGATTCAGACTATGATCTCTCAATTGCAAGTAATATTCCATATTCAATGTCTGAACCATTGTCAACAGGAATAAATCAAAGAGATTCAGCTGTCGTATATCTTGCATAGAGTCGATGGCAAGAAAGTAAGAATTCACAAACCGATATACTTCTCTCATATTAGAGAAGGCATCCCTAATGTAGACCACATTACGGATTTGTGATACATACAATGCTCTCGTTTTTTCATCTATTTCAAGTTCTTGGTATTTTCTATCCAATAATTTCAGTAATTCCTCGAAGGCAACGTTCTCATTCGCTGGTAATTGAAACTCCAAGTTGAAGAATTTCTTCAGATACTCCTCTGCATTGTCGATATTCAAGCTATTCAACATTCTTTTTAGATGAAGATTGTCTGCTGCAACAATATAGAACACATTAGGAAAATCTGCAGTATCGCGAATGATTTTTAAAACCATCATTAACTCCTTGTCTTGTAAACGGTCCACATCATCGATGGTAATAATAACTGGACGGTCTATCGCCATCAACTCATCCCTTATCTGGTCATGAGTAGTTTTTAATGTACTTTTTTCCTTCAGAAATGGATCAAAGCTTAGAGAGAAACCATTCGCTTCATATTTAAAGGTTGCCAATAACAACTTTAAATACTGACGCATTGGACTATTTAAACGTGGAAGATATTCACCTACTTCTATTCTGAAAGAATCAAAGAATTCATTAACTATTCCCATTTCTGTATCGCAGAGCCAAGGCTCAAAATGTATACTGATAACAGGAACTTTTCTTTTTTTGATTTCTTCGTCCAACATCATTAGAAAAGATGTCTTTCCTTGTCCATAGTGTTCTCCAATATGAATAACAAAGGAATGATTGTTCCTTTTTTGATTGGAAAATGAACTATATATCTTGTCCAACAATAGTTTTGCATAATTTTTTCTGTTAAATAAGTCTGAAGAAGTCGGTGAATCAAAGTAAAATGGAGAAACAGCCATAGCATACTTTTCTTTGGCCTGACTTTTAAATACATGTCGATAAAGATAGAAAAATTCCACCAATAAAGCAATACAAGCCAAAGTAACAGAAGTCCATAGATTTTCCTTTGCAACATTGTGGCCTAACCATTGCCATTCCATTTTAACAAATGAAATCATGTTTGGTAGCAGTAATACCCCCAAACATGCAAAAATATACAACAATATTCTATTATTCTTTCTCATTTTTTTACAGCAACACTCATTTTGATCACCAAGGCGTAATCCCAATCAGATCTTCCTTCATCTTCCGATAGAGATTATGCTCTTTTCTATCAATATCTATCTTAAATTCTCTTTCACAGATTGCATCTTCACTGCACCCTTCAAGATCTGCATAGTCATGTAGCATCTTAGGTGTGAATCTGTCTTTTTTATCCAACCACCGTAATGCTTCCATTAAGCAATCTGTATTATAGCGAGATTTCAACCCAAACAAATCCACCGATTTCTTATATGTTGCATCCTTGTAAACAAAGTCTATCTCAAAATTATCTGGTATATCCTCCCTTTTCTTCCAAGCTATAGTTGCTTTCGGATTGACAACAAACAAAACGTTATTCCAAAAGTTGTATGCGGGATTTGTCGGACTTAGTTTGACGATCTCATCTTTTGTGTCTCCAATAGTTTGTGTTCCCTTTATCGCAGGTCCATTGCAAGTTGTACAAGAAGGTACAAAATTGTACAAAGATAAAGCTACTAATGGACAATTTCCTTTGTCAAGTACATGTTCAGTATCAAACCGTCTTACACGTTTTCCTTTATGGTCAAAAGGAGAAACTTTCGCCATGTCACAATACACGCAATTCCAAATTTCAAATTTATTATCAGGGTTGAGTAAAAAATCTCTAATATTGTCTTTGAAAGAAGTGTAAGTGAATACTTTTTTAGCAGCGTCATTAACTTCTTTTGCTTGTATATCTGTCAATCCATTAATATAATTTCTATAATGGAAATACACATCTACAAGTTTCTTAAAGTCGGCTGTAAGAAGTTTCTTTGCTGTCATACCAGGAAACATTGCTCCAGCTAATCGAGGGCAAGAGCGAACCCCTTTATCCCATTTCTTGTCCAAATCTTGTACATATAGCTGATTATAAGCCTTATGCAATGCCCTTTTGTCTTGTGAACTTACAAACTTATACATGATTAGTGCGCTTTATATAATCTTCCATATAATCAAGCATTCTTCCTACCAAATCTTTCAAGTAGGGGTCTGCTACATATTTATATACATATTTGAAGCGTTCCTTGTTCTTTTTGAAAGTATTGGTGATGTCTTCTTCTCGCTTCGCAGCTTGATATAAATTGACAATCTTCTGTATTTCTCTTGATGCCACATTACCAATTACAGAACTTAGGAAAAAGCTGTCGCCCAACAGTTCTATGATATTGGCTCCCAATGTACCCTTTACGTTCATTGTATCTTCACCCAGACAAAGCACATTCGAATGAGGTATGTCGCTTAGCAGAAATGGAGAATGAGTTGCCAATATGATATTTACTCCATACAAGTTTTTAAAATGTGCATTTTGTAATGCCTGTAACAATAATCCCATAAAACTACGCTGCAATTCTGGATGGAAATATAACTCAACCTCATCGAATATCACGTTGACAAAACGATATTTGATTATTTTCAGATGGTCTTTGTCCTGATAAAAATCATTCCATTCGGAATCCACGTTTATCAGATGATACATAAAGTTGCTGATAGTATAAGCTATTTGCCTTTCTCCCGAACTTAGATTCCGAAAATCAATAATGCCGGTGTCACCATCTTTTTTCAATAGCAAGAAGTGTTCAAATATCGGTGGTGGAAGTAAGTCTGTCTCTTGTAGTTGATGCTCTGGATGAATACGCTCCCCAACCATAGCATTGATAGTATTGCCCAATTCATCCAAATTATATGTATTGTCAGAATCCAAATAAATGTCCTTCTTCAAATACATGATTGTACGCAGAAGTTTCTTCGTAACATGCGTGAAATCTTCTGATAATGGAATCAATTTTTTACAGACATCTTCATATTTGGCTTTTGTCTTGCTGAGGTAATTGTAAATTGAACTATATTTTTTGTAATTAGAGACGATCTTTAATGTCTTATATACAATATAGTCGTAGGCATCTTCGCGTAGCTTTTGTCCTTGTGGGACAGTGCTAAAATGATACAGGCTATCCCAGAAGCCGATAATCCAATTGTATATATTATCAAAATTCTGAGAGATATTCTGTTGCCTACCGATACCTATCTGGCTAAGCATATTTTCCCTTGAAAACGATTTGTTGCTTATCGGTTTTATCCGTATCGCTACAATGTGAAGATTTCCATTGACAACACGTTGTGGATAATGACCAGCATTGTCCTTATAAAACAGCAAGTTCTCCATGCGTTCCTTGGCAAGCAAGTTTTCCTTTGTTATCTTCAATATGCCATCCTCTCTCATGGGATGTAAGACTATTGGTGTTTGATAACCATCGTTTTTATGGAATATTCCTTTCAGCCAAATTTGGTCTTCTGTGATATGGTTATCATCAAAATTGCATTTCTTGAATAATTTTTCAAGACGTTGAATAGGGGTAGCTTCTTCAAAGTAATCCCGATAGTTGAACCCATACATAGAATAATTGCATACAAGGGTATAGAATAGCGATTTTAGAATTACTCGTCCTTTTGAGTGCTTGTCAAGCAACTTACTTGTCGTTTCTGTAGTAGTCCTTTCATTGAGTATAATATCTTCCTTGGCAAGTACGAAGCGTAATCCTGTCACTCGTTTACGCATGAATTTTTTTAGAACGACCTTTCGTCCCCTTTCTTCCAATATATAAATGGCATTGTCGATCCTGAATGCCATTTCTGCATATACATGGTCTATGAAATGCAGATGTTCGGCGGCTGAGAAATTGAATTTTTCACCGAGAAGGGCAGCAGACAGATTGTTTATCATTCTAATTACCAAATCCACAATACTACTCTTGCCGCTGCCGTTTTTCCCAACTATGGCACAGATTGAAATTTTCAAATCATCTGTGTCATATAGAGAATAATCTCTTAGAGCCTCTTTGGTGACATCTACATAACTGTTATCATTAGCTATGGAATAGCCTTGATACAACATGTGCCATACATTGTGTTCCCACAAAGCTTTCTGTATAGCTTGAGCCTTGTTTGCATAAACAGGATTCTCGTCTTGAAATGTTGGCATTAAAGGTTTAATGCCAATGATGCAAAAATGATGTGCCATTTTATATTATGATTATAGTGTAAAAAACTATCAATTAATCTCATAAATCAACCTATCATTCTTTATAGGTTAGAAATAGCAGTTTCCCAACTACGTCATAAACCAATTGAAGAGTTTCCTTTTGTTGCAGCATACCCCTCCAATCACGGCTTATGATTATTTCATTTTCTAAAATTTATATGATTGATTAATGTAAACTCAAAAATTCCTCATGACAAGCAACTCGCATCAAAAAATGTTTTTCTTTATATCTCAGCATACTTGCACTTATAACACCTTCCTTAACTATGGTCGCAAGGAAAAGAATGTCACCATCAATGTGTACATTTTCGTTATCAGCCTTTCGCTTTAATAATTTACTAAAGATACCTATAGCATACGAAACAGATGGGATAACAGATAATACAAATCTGCGAACATTCTTTAAATGCTCGTTTCCTGTTGATTGAGGTAGCAATTCCGATATATCATGAAAGTTTTTACCTTCCATATACGCAATTGTCAAATCTTTCAGTTTGTCTATATCTAGGTCGCCTATGTAAAGCGAGTTTTCCTCTTCTATTTGAAGTATTCCTTTTATCACTTCAACTACAGTTGGATTTGCCATCAGAGATTCAAGAATCCCATCACTTGTTTTGGTTAATTCAAAGAAAGCCCCGACCAATTCTACAGGACGCATTCCCATCAAATCGTCAAAAGTCTGTGCATCAACCCACTTCTGAATAAATGAAAGCGAATCCATATTAACACCATACTTTACAGATACATTCTGTAAAAAGTTATCTTTCTCTTCTGACTGTACCAGTCTGGCTAAAGCTTCGGAATCATTCTCCAAAGGTTCCTTGTTCTCTTTTCGTCTAAGATATGAGCCAAAAGAATAAGATAGTTTTCTCTTGATGTTTTTCTCGTCATCCCCTAAACGATACAACAAAATTTCTTCATCACGATTTACTGCTTTACCATAATTTAGGACCTCACCTACCATCCGCTCAATAGGATCTTTGATGACAAAACATTGATCTCCTCCGGCAAATACTCCATCTTTGATTTTTTGCCACTCTTTTCCAATAGTGTTATCTTGTATAGCAAGCACATGGTTTGGAATCAAAATTACTGCACCATATGAGTTGAATCCAGCACGACCGGCACGACCAGCGGCATTTAAAATTTCATGCGCTTTCAAAGTTTCTCTACCGCCAGTATTGACATCATACCTGTCATAACCAGCAATAATAACAACATCAGCAGGAAGATTAACACCTTGAGCTAAAGTTGGAGTTGCAGCAATTAAATGCACACCATGTTCTTGACGATAACTTTGTTCCATCAGATCACGTTCTTCTGGCAAAAGTAAGCCATGATGCACAGCACATGAAGTTTGATTCAACAAATACGAATAAGTAAAATCTCCAAGTTCCAATGTTAATTGATCAATCTTTGCTTGATTCTGTGCAAATAAAGCAGACAAATCCACCAAAGGTATTGCATCTTTAGCATTCTTTTGAATAGACTGAGCACTTCTTGGTGTATCAACAAATATCATCACTCTAAGCCCATTTTGCACAAAGGCTGAAGCAATCTGGCAAGCAACTTGATTTCTATTAGGAGTTAATTTTCTTGTTGTAGGGCTTATTCCTAACGAGATTTGATGATTCAACAACTTCACTTTACTATAATCCCTTACTTTTTGTGAATTCCAAACCGTTTTTAAACAAAACAAGCACCAAGGTGTTGCAAGCATAGAAGCCACCAATTTTTTCTTACTCTTATGCTGAGGATAAGTGCGAGCTTTATTTTGTAACTGCTTGATTTCAGTTTGTTCATACACCAAACACCCTTGCAATTGACGGGTTGGTTTCCACTTATCATCAAACACCAAGCACTCCCGATGCGTCACACTTTTCAGCCAATCCGCTATGTCATGGCTATTCTTGACCATAGCAGAAAGCAAGACAAAATCCACCTGAGGTAACTTTTCAAAGATTTCCAACATAGTAAACATGGCTGTCAGACTCCTTGAATCATTGCCACTTTCCTGAGCTCCCATCAGATGGAACTCATCAAAAACCACCAACCCTACATCATTGAACTTATCTGAAGCATCTCCCAATACTGTCAGACATCTTTCTGGAGTCATCACCACGATACTTTGCTTATTCTCCTCTTCAAAGTATTCAGAGAATTCTCCTCCTGCGAACATTTGTTCAGAAAAGTTTTCTTTGAATATAGCAGATAGTTCTCGTTTCATTTGGCTTTCCAAAGCATGGGTAGGAACCAATACGATGACACGCCTATCAGCCAAAATTGAAGAAGCAATTTTTAACTGTACAATCGTGGATTTTCCTGCACCTGTAGGATATGTGAAGATAGAGGATACTCCCAAATCTAAGAAACGATTATATATAGCAAATCCGTGATTTCTCCAAATAAAAGGTCTTCCTTGCATACACCTTTTATATAAGAAACTTTTCCATTGGTCTGCATCTACCCCTTCTGGCACAGGAATATTAATGAGGGCAGCTCGTTCCAAATGCTTTGTTACCCCCAATAGGAGCCTTGCGATTTTTCTGATGCCAACATAAGTATCTATTTGGTCAAACTTTTTTATTTGAAAACTCGATAATAAAAGAACTTGTTCTAAACGCTCAGTAGGTTTTATAGTTGTATTTCCCAAGAAATGAAGAGCTACATCCTTGATGCCCTCGCATAATTCATTCATCAGAAGATTGATGGCATACTCTTGATAATCACCATGAAATTCTTCTTTAGTAGTTTCGCTTTCTACTATTTCTTTTAATTTACCTTCCGCCAACATTCGAATATAGCGTAGCAAACTACCTTGAATATCATCAGCCGTATGAAACTTTCGTGCCACTTCTACAGCATCTGTTACAGCATCAGCTATCAAGTAATGCAAAACTGTACTAACATCAGAAGAAATATAATCCATAGAGACTACACTTTCTTCTTGTTGCTGTAAAAGCATGTCCTTCAGGGAATAAGCTGTCGCTGTCACAAAAGCAAGCGATTCAACATGCTTTTGATACAGGTCTTGAATCATCAATGCTTCAAGTCCAAAAATCAATTTGTTTAGTGTTCTAACTGTTTTGTCAAAGTCACCTATCAAAAAAGGTAACTGTCCATTGGCAAGCTGTGATTTTGCACTGACAATATGAGCATAAACACTTGAAAGCAACTGAGGCAATCGCTCAACATCAATATCATCAAACTGAGGAATATCTTTTATCAGTTTTTCTGTAATAGGATCAAACATAGGCTTAAAGAGCTTCTATTTTCTTTATAATTTTCTCAGAGAAAGCTTGCATCCACTCCCTCAGATTGTCAATATAGGTAGAACTGCCTGTACGTCTTTTAACATCACCGCTAACATGCTTCTCGTAATCTTTATAAAGCTTAGCTATATTTTCACCATCCTTATGAGATGCATCACGAGTCACGCAGATGCGGTAAACCCAATTAGCAGAATCGTTCACCTCATTCTGCAAATCAGCATATTTATCAGATATTTGTTCGAGTAAAGTTGTCGCAGAATCAAAAATCGCCGTCGTATCTTTAAAATTTTCATACTTATCGAACTCAGGAAAAACTTGCTGGGTGATTTTTCCACGTGGACTTGTCGTACACTTATCCTCGGTAATAAGAATCTTTTTCAGATGTCCATCCTTCACGACAACAGCAAATCCATCAATGCCTTGCTGAGCAGGATGATGATGAGGAGCTTGTTGGCGGAAGTTCTCGCCATGATGATTGAGATATACTATAATCCAAGAAATCATTTGGAAGATCCAACCATCTCTTTTATCTACCGTCATGCCTTCTTCCAACCGCAAGATGGAAATAATTGACTTCTTTTGGTTTTCATGAAACTGAACAGCCAGGGTAGAGTCCAAAGCATCTAGCACCTTACCAACATGACGATATTGTCCCATTAACAATTCAGCTACATGCTGTGCCAAGGTATCTTCATCTTGGATGGTAAAGTTTTGTTCTTTACATGATGGTGAACAATCAGAATCTACGAAATTAAAAAGATCTGCCATAAGCTTATATAATTGTTTTATAAAACTCTATATACTTCTCTGTAATGACTTTCCACGACTTATCACCCACAAAGTTTATCTGCCGTTTCTCACGTTTTGCTTCATCTTTGAGTAAAGCGATGATGGCATTGGCAAGGGCAGTAAACCTCCTCGCCACAAAGAATGCGAGTAAGGATATCCTCAATGTACTCACCAAAGTTCACTTTGTTCAATTTGCAACTTTCCAACAATCCGAACATAAATGCCAAATTCTGGGCAGAGAAGTGTCTTCCTGTCTGAAGCCAATTGCGTCTTCCCATAGCGATATGTCTAAAAACATCTCTCTATCACCTTATCCAAAAGTTGTGATAACTTGTATGAAAGCATCTTGCGATGGTTCCTGGTGTTTCTCCTGTAAAGGATAGTTCTTCTTGTACTGGATGAGCCAGTCATAATCCACTGCTTCATCTTTGCAATACTTACGCAGACTACGTCCCTTTCGGTTTTGGTTGTAGTCCTGCATCACCTTTTCAAAATATTCTTTGCTTTCCATTTTATGCGAATTTTAAAACGGTTGCAAAGATAATATTTTTCATTCAACCCACCTTACGCTATATTGGTGGTTTACGGAATTCCGTGAAATCTGTGAGACTAATAAACAGCAAAGAAGAAAATCTGCGTCATCTACGAAATCTGCGTGACCAAACTCCAGCTCAAATAGGGCTTCAAGAAAAGAAGATTCCGAAAGATTATCTCCTGTGTTTAAGCCTCCAGAAGAAGTGCCAAGTTCTGAAGATAGGCTCGATCAATGCCTCAGCAGGATAGAATCTAACGAAATGCATATTTCTCCAAATCTTCAGGAAACACTTCTTCCCCATACTCTGATGCGTAAACCCAGCATACTTCGTAAAGTGCTTACCGAAGTTACCACCATCCAGTATCTCTGCCAACAGCAACCTCCCACGCTTCTCATCCATTGGCACTATCATCTTCTCCCCAGATAGTCCCAATGCCTCATGCAGCACATACATCACCGCCCCTGCAAACTTCCATAATCCCAAATACTTCAGTTCTCTCTGCACCACATCCAAAGCAGTAGAGGCAGAAGAACAGGAAACAGAACTCGTATCCCCTGTAGTATCCAGGCGGTCCCATCCCGCACAATCTGGCGAGACCTTTGATGGTCCGCCAACCTTAGAGCGTAGCGGTTCTGAGCACCGAGTAGGGCGGTTTCCTCCCTCTCCCCTGAGGGTGAGAGGGTCGGGGTGAGAGGTGGAGCCCTCTTTAATGGGAAAAAGCGATGCCAATGAGTGCAATGAAAGCTCGCTTTCAAATTGCCGAGTGCAGCTTGCTTTATCAAAAAAGAGGGACGGGGTGATTTTCGAAAAAGGGTAAGGAAGGACGGGTAGGTTTTCGAAATAAGACATTATCTGTCCTTATACATCTCCTCATAATACTTCTGATACTCCCCAGAAGTAACATGATCCATCCATTCCTGGTTCTCAAGATACCATTTTACGGTCTCCTCGATACCCTCCTCAAATTGGAGAGATGGCTCCCAGCCGAGTTCCTTCTGCAGTTTTCTAGAGTCGATGGCATAACGCATATCGTGACCCCTTCTGTTTGTTACATAAGTAATCAAATCCAAGTCAGCACCCTCAGGACGACCGAGCAATCTATCAACAGTCTTGATTACCACCTTGATGATATCGATGTTCTTCCACTCGTTGAAACCGCCGATGTTGTAAGTCTCGGCAATCTTACCCTTGTGGAAAATCATATCGATGGCACGGGCATGATCTACTACATACAACCAGTCGCGCACGTTCTCACCCTTACCATATACAGGCAATGGCTTGCGATGACGGATATTGTTGATAAACAGCGGAATCAACTTCTCTGGGAACTGGTATGGACCGTAGTTGTTAGAGCAGTTGGTCACGATGGTAGGCATACCGTATGTATCGTGGAAAGCACGGACGAAGTGGTCTGAGCTTGCCTTGGATGCAGAATATGGAGAGTGAGGATTGTACTTGGTTGTCTCCAGGAAGAACTCCTCGCCGTAAGCCTCATGGTTCTTACCGCTGGATGCCTTGGTGGTGAAAGGAGCAGGAGTACCCTCAGGATGAGTCATCTGCAAGGCACCGTAAACCTCATCAGTAGAGATGTGGTAGAAGCGCTTACCCTCGTATCCCTCAGGAA
>ULSQ01011383.1_pt1 | contig 14520 bp, 10 predicted proteins | sample 1956821 | NCBI WGS metagenome assembly ULSQ01 (sample SAMEA4835712, study PRJEB28245) | human gut metagenome | biome: gut microbiome; material: fecal sample | place: Denmark | collected 2008 | reverse complement strand
GCACGTAGCAGCCGGCCACGGTGCCCACGCCGGACACCTTGTAGGTCTGCCGTACCTCGGCGTGACCCAGCAGCACCTCCCGGAACTTGGGAGCCAGCATGCCCTTCATGGCGGCCTCGATCTCGTTGATGGCGTCGTAGATGACGCGGTACATGCGCATGTCCACGTTGGCGCGGGCGGCGCTCTCGCGGGCGGCGGCGTCCGGGCGGACGTTGAAGCCCACGATGATGGCCTGGGATGTGGAGGCCAGCATCACGTCGGATTCGTTGATAGCGCCCACGCCGCCGTGGATCACGCGGACGCGCACCTCCTCGTTGCTGAGCTTCTCCAGCGAGGCCTTCACCGCCTCCACGCTGCCCTGCACGTCAGCCTTGACGATCAGGTTCAGGTTCTTCATCTCACCGGCCTGGATCTGGCTGAACAGATCCTCCAGCGACACCTTGGTGACAGGTGCGTTGGCCTTGGCCTTTTCTTCGGCCTTGCGCTGTTCCACCAGCTCGCGCGCCAGCTTCTCGTCGGCCACGGCATTGAACGTGGCGCCGGCAGAGGGCGCCTCGGACAGGCCAGTGATTTCCACGGGCACGCTGGGGCCCGCCTCGGTGATGCGCTGTCCCTTGTCGCTGACCATAGCGCGGACACGACCCACGGAGGTGCCTGCGATGATGATGTCGCCCTGATGGAGCGTGCCGTTCTGCACCAGCAGCGTGGCCACGGGGCCGCGTCCCTTGTCCAGACGGGCCTCGATAACGGTGCCCTGCGCCGCGCGGTTGGGGTTGGCCTTCAGCTCGCCCACCTCAGCGGTAAGGGTCAGCATCTCCAGCAGATTGTCCACGCCCATGCCGGTCTTGGCGGAGATGGGGCACACAATGGTGTCGCCGCCCCACTCCTCGCACACCAGCCCGTACTCGGTGAGCTGCTGCTTGATGCGCTCAGGGTTGGCCTCAGGCTTATCCATCTTGTTGATGGCCACGATGATGGGGATACCGGCGGCCTTGGCGTGGTTGATGGACTCCACCGTCTGGGGCATGATGCCGTCCTCGGCGGCCACCACCAGAATGGCGATATCCGTCACCATGGCGCCGCGGGCGCGCATGGAGGTAAAGGCCTCGTGGCCGGGGGTGTCCAGGAACGTGATGGGCTTGCCGTGGATCTCCACCTGATAGGCACCGATGTGCTGGGTGATGCCGCCGGCCTCGCCGCTGGCTACATGGGCGTGGCGGATGTAGTCCAGCAGGCTGGTCTTGCCGTGGTCCACGTGACCCATGACCACCACCACGGGGGCGCGGGGCACCAGATCCTCGTCCTTGTCCTGATGGTCGTCGATCAGGCGCTCCTCGATGGTGACGACGACTTCCTTCTCTACCTTGCAGCCCATCTCCTCGGCGATGATGGCGGCGGTGTCGAAGTCGATCATCTGGCTCAGGGAGGCCATGATGCCGTTCTTCATCAGGCACTTGACCACCTCGGCGCCGGTTTTCTTCATCCGGCTGGCCAGCTCGCCCACGGAGATCTCATCGGGGATCTGCACGGTGACGGGCGTCTTCTTAATGACCTCAAGCCGCAGCTTGCGGAGACGGTCGGCCTCCTCCTGCTTGCGCTTGTTGCTGTTGAAATTGTTGTCCCGGCGCTGCTTATTGCGGAACTTCTCCTTGCCCTGGGGCGCCTGCTGGTCGCGCTTGCCGCTGCTGCGGGCGTCGGCCATGTCCTGCAGCTTCTCGTCGTACTTGTCCAGGTTCACATTGGTGGCCTTGCGGGTATCCACCACCTGACGCTGGGGCACGCGGGACATGGGCTGCTTGGGCTGCTCGGCGGGCTTGGCGTTCCCGGCGGCAGGGGTCTGCTGCTGGGGCTTGCCGCTGCTCTGGGCAGGCGCGCTCTGGGCGGGCTTGGCCGCCGGCGCAGGCTTCTTTTCCGCGGCTTTTGCACCCTCGGCATAGATCACCGCGATGCTGCTCACCGGGTTGTGCTGGGTCAGATACTCAAAGATGAGGCTCAGCTCCCGATCCTCCAGCACCTGCATGTGATTCTTGGGCGTTTCGGCGTACTTGGTCAGGATCTCCGTGATCTCCTTCGTGGACACGCCGAAATCCTTGGCCACCTCATGCACTCTGTATTTGTTAGCGATACTACCCAAATAAAGCCACCTCCATCTCAGTTGATCGCGCCGCTTTCGCGCCGCGCTGTGTTCTTCCTTACTTGCCGGACGGCTTCCGGCTTCCCTTGCCCTTCTTCACCGGCAGAGCGTTCTCATACCGCTGTCCGGGCGCTTCCTTCCTCTGCGGCCGTCTGCTTTTCGCATCGCGGCTGCTGCGTTCCTTATATACCCTGTCCGGGCGGTCAGCCCGCCGGGGCGGTCTGCGCTCCGGCTCCGGACGGCCTTCCGGCGGGTGCGCCGGTTCCTCCGGCGGCTTGGCGGCGTGAACGCGCCGCTTGCCCTGCCGCAGGTTCCTCTCGTGCTGCACCTGCTCCTCTTTCCGCTCCCGGGCGCGCTTGGCCTTGATGTCCAGCGCCTGCGACGCCGCGCCGTAGGTCTCGCCGTCCGCCGCCGCCAGCTTCCTCACCAGCGACTGGGCGAAGCCGATGTCCGTCACCGCGCACATGGCCACGCTGGTGCGTCCCAGCGCCCGGCCGAAGGCGTCCTTATCGGCAGGGAAGGGGAGGCACAGGCAGCTGCCCGCGTGGGCAAAGCTGTACGCCCTGCGGACGGAGGACGCTGCCGCGTCCCGCGCCGTAAAGATGACCCGCGCCTTTTTGCCCCGTGCCGCCGCGCCCACAGGCTCCTCGCCCACGGCCACCGCGCCGGCGCGCAGCGCCAGTCCCAATGTGGATAACAAATGCTCTGTCACAGCGCCACCATCTGCCCTTCCAGCGCGTCATAGACCTCCGCGGGGATGGCGGTGTCGAACGCGCGCTCCAGTGCGCGGCTTTTCCGCGCCTTTTTCAGACACTCCGGATCGGGACACACATACGCGCCCCGCCCCGACTTCTTGCCGGTGGCGTCCAGCAGGATCTCGCCCTCCGGCGTTTTCACAATGCGCAGCAGCGTCTTTTTGTCCTTCATCTCGCGGCAGCCTACGCACTGCCGCTGCGGTATTTTGCGGGGCTTCTGCATAGCTGCCGCTCCTTTCTTACTCGGCGTTGGCCGCCTTGATGTCGATCTTGTAGCCGGTGAGCCGGGCGGCCAGACGTGCGTTCTGACCCTCCTTGCCGATGGCCAGACTCAGCTGATCGGCGGGCACTGTCACGCGGCAGGCCTTGCCCTCGTCGGCCAGCTGCACGCTGACCACGTCCGCCGGCGCCAGCGCTGCGGCGATGAACTCGGCGGGATCCTCGCTGTATTTGATAATGTCGATCTTCTCGCCCCGCAGTTCATCCACGATGGCGTTGACACGCTGCCCTCTGGGGCCAACGCACGCGCCGATGGGATCCACGTTGGGATCGTCCGACCACACGGCGATCTTGGTGCGGTTGCCCGCTTCCCGGGCGATGGAGCGCACCTCCACGGTGCCGTCGTAGATCTCCGGCACCTCCAGCTCAAACAGCCGCTTCACCAGACCGGGGTGGGTGCGGGAGATCAGCACCTGCGGGCCGCGGGTGGAGCGGCGCACCTCTACCAGATACACCTTGACCATCTGCCCCTCGTGCAGCTCCTCGCCGGGCACCTGCTCGTTCATGGTCAGCACCGCGTCGGTGGCCTCCGCGCCGGTGCCGATGCGCAGCATCACGTTGCCGCTGCGGGGATCGATACGGCTGACGGTGCCGGTGAGGATCTCGTGCTGCTTGCTGCCCCACTCGTCGTAGATCATGCCGTGCTCGGCCTCCCGCAGACCCTGAATGATGACCTGCTTGCCGTTGCCGGCGGCGATGCGGCCGAACTCCACGGACTCCACCGGGAAATTCACCATGCCGCCCAGCTCATTCTTGGCGGAGATACGCTTGGCATCCTCCAGAGAGATCTGGCTGGCGGGGTTCTCTACCTCCTCCACGATCTCCTTCTGGACGTACATCTTCAGATCCTTCTTCTCCTCGTCCACGTCCACCACCACGTACTCCACGCCCTCGTGGTCACGCTTGTAGGCGGTGGTCAGCGCCTGAATGATCTTGCCCATCATGAAGCTCTGGGGAATGCCCCGCTCCTTTTCCAGCATGGCAAGCGCCGCAAAAATTTCGTCACACTTCATGTCGTTTCTCCTTATATCAAGTCGTCTTAAAATTCCACCCGCAGGCGCACCAGCGCCACCTCGTTCTTCTCCAACCGCACCGGCTCCGCCGTGCCCATGTCCAGCAGCACCGCGCCGTTGTCATAGCCCGCCAGCTTCCCGGCGAACTCCTTCCGCCCGTCCTTGGGCTGATAGGTCTTTACCAGCACCGGGCTGCCCATGAACTGCTGAAAATCGCCGGGGCGCTTCAGCTGCCGCTCCAGTCCGGCGGAGCCCACCTCGAACACATAGCTGCTCTCGATGGGGTCGGCCTCGTCCAGCAGGTCGCTGACCTTGCGGCTGATGGCCTCGCAGTCCAGAATGTCCACGCCGCCGTCCTTGTCCAGATACAGCCGCAGGTACCACTGTCCCGCCTCCCGGACGTACTCCACGTCCCAGATACGGCAGCCCTGCTCCTGCACCGCCGGCTCCGCCAGCTCCCACACGATATCGGTGATCTTCTTCACAGGCGTCCCTCCGATTTTAACAAATCAAAAATGCTCAAGAAAAAGAGCGGACACATCGCCCACTCCCAGTCAATACCTTACTTACACGCACAGCATACCATATAAATGCGCAAAGTGCAAGCCTTTTTCTTGAAAAACTCCCGTGAAATAGGGGGAAAAGGGTCAATTCCGTCCCACCGTCATCCCATGGGGGTGGGCGGTTTGTATAACCCCCGCACCTGTAGGGCGGGGCCCGCGTGCCCCGCCGCGAGATCTGAGCTGCTTCCGGCGGGACACATGGGTCCCGCCCTACAAAGTACAGCGGCTGCACAGGGCGGACAGAGTCGTCCGACCCTACAAAACTCCCGCGAAATAGGGGGAAAAAGGGACATAAACGGAGCAAGAGAGCGGCTCACGCCGCTCTCTTTATCCGCATAACGCCCCGCGACAGCAGGAACGCCGCCAGATTTACCAGCACCACCGTGGCGCCCACCGGCGTGCCCCACAGGTACGACCCGGTCAGGCCGATGCAGAAGCACACCACGCTCAGCCCGGCGGCGCACAGCACCACGCCCCGGAAGCTGCGCAGCAGCCCCATGGCCGTCAGCGCCGGGAAGATCACCAGACTGGAGATCAGCATGGCTCCCATCATCCGCATGCCCAGCACGATGGTCAGCGCCGTCAGCACCGACAGAATGGTGTTGTACAGCCCCACCCGTACGCCGGTGGCGCGGGAAAAGCTCTCGTCAAAGGTGATGGCGAACAGCCGGTGGTAGAACAGGATATACAGCACCAGCACCGCCGCGCACAGCACCACGCTCAGCGCCACATCCGCCCGATCCATGGCCAGAATGGAGCCGAACATGAAGCTGTCCACATCCGTGGTCATGCCGGTGGTCAGACTGGTGACCACCACGCCGATGGCCAGTGCCGAGGCGCTGACCACCGCGATGGCGGCGTCCGCCCCCATGCGGCTTTTCTCCGTCATCCGCAGCAGCCCCAGCGCCGCCAGTATCACCACCGGTATGGACACCGGCAGCGGCGCCCAGCCGCAGGCCAGCGCGATGCTCAGCGCGCCGAAGGACACATGGCTCAGCCCGTCGCCGATCATGGAGTACCGCTTCAGCACCAGCGGTACGCCCAGCAGCGCGGCGCACAGCGCCACCAGAATACCCACCACGAACGCCCGCAGGATGAACGGGTAGGTGAACATCTCCCACAGCAGACTCATACGCCGTCACCTCCGAACCGCTTCCCCCAGGGGGAGGCCAGATATTCCGCCGCTGTGCCGAAGAAGTACGTCCCGTGCCCCGCGTGGAGGATGTGGGTGGCGTACCGCAGGGCGCTGCGGATGTCGTGGGTCACCGTCACGATGGCGATGCCCTCTTTTTTGTTCAGATAGTCCAGCGTGCGGTACAGCTCCTGCGCCGCCGCCGGGTCAAGCCCCGTCACCGGCTCATCCAGTATCAGCAGCTCGCCGGCGGCGCACAGCGCCCGCGCCAGCAGCACCCGCTGCTGCTGCCCGCCGGACAGCTCCCGGTAGCAGCGATCCTTCAGCTCCAGCACGCCCAGCTTGCCCATGTTCATCAGCGCCTCGGACTTCTCCTTGGGCGTGTAGAAAAACCGCATGCCCCGGCTGCTGAGAAAGCCGCTGCGCACCACCTCCGTCACCGTGGCGGGGAAGTCCTTCTGCGCCTTCGTCTGCTGGGGCAGATAGCCGATAGCGCCGGAGCGCAGGGAGGGCGCGCGCACGATCTCGCCCGCCATGGGGCGCAGCAGCCCCAGCAGGCTCTTTACCAGCGTGGACTTGCCGCTGCCGTTTTCACCCACGATGCACACATAGTCGCCGCTGTGCACCTGAAAGCGCAGGTGCTCCCACACCGGCCTGCCCTCGTAGCCCAGCGTCACGTCCCGGCAGTCCAGCAATATCTTTTTCTCCATCAGGACAGCCCCTCCTTCAATACCGCGGCGTTGGCGGTCATCAGACTGATATAGGTCGCGCCGCCGTCAAACTCCGCCCGGCTCACCGTCTGGCAGGAGTGGAACGTCCGCACCTGCGCGCCGGTGGTCTCCGCAATGGCGTTGGCCACCTTCTGGCTGCTCAGCTCGATGGTGTACACCACCGGGATGTCCTCCGCATCCACCAGATCGATGAGATATTTCAGCGTGGCCAGTGACGGCTCCGTGTCCCCGGCGCAGCCGTGGAACGCCGCCCGGTAATCCAGATCATATTCCTTGCAGAAATACAGCAGCGGGAACCGGTCGCCGAACACCACCAGACGCCGCGCCGCGCCGTCCACAATGTCCCGGAACGTATTGTCCAGTGCCTGCAATTCGCCCAGATAGTCCTCCAGCCGCGCCCGGTAGCCGTCGGCGTTGTCCGGGTCGGCCTCACACAGCGTGTCGCAAATGGCGCGGCACAGCGCCATGGCGTTCACCGGCGACGTCCAGATATGCTCGTCGTACTCAATGTCCTCCTCGTGGCCGTCGTGCAGATGGCCGTCATGGTCGTCATGGTCATGGTCGTGGTCGTGGTCATCGTGGTCGTGGTCATCGTGGTCGTGGTCGTGACCGCCCTGCATCCCCTCGGCGTACTCCTCCCGGTATGTCTCCGCGCAGTCCATCATGGCCAGCCGGTAGGGGATATCCTCGCCCGCCGCGTCCAGCACATCCTCCACCCACAGCTCGCTCTCGCCGCCGTTCCAGATGAACACATCCGCCCGGCTCATGGTGATCACGTCCAGCGGCGTAGGCTCGAAGCTGTGCGTCTCCCGCCCGGCGGGTACCAGCAGCACCGCGTCCACCGCGTCGCCGCCGATCTGCCGCACGAAATCGTAGTAGGGGAACAGGGTGCATACCACCTGCAGCCGCCCATCGTCCGCCGTATCCGTCTGCCGTCCGCAGCCGGCCGCCGTCAGCAGCAGCACCGCCGCCAGCAGCGCCGCCGAAAATCGCCGCATGCGCCCCACCTCCTTGCACATAGTCTGCGTCAGTATACCACATCTATCGGAAAAAGGGAAGTGGGAGCCTTTGTCGAAGCGGTGGAAAAAGGCATGGCAAGGCGCTGTAAGGGCGGACAGAGTCGTCCGCCCCTACGGACGGGACGTCGAGGACGCCGTCCCCTACACCCGTCTAACGGCAGCGCCCTGTACCAGCGCCGTCCGCCCCTACAGACAAAGGAACCGCCCGCGGGCGGTTCCTTTCAGCCTTATTTCTTATAGGGCACGTGCCAGATGGTATCGGCGTACTGGGCGATGGCGCGGTCGGCGGCGAACACGCCGCTGCGGGCGATGTTGGTCAGGCTCATGCGGTTCCACGTCTCCCGGTCGGTGTAGGTGTGGCGCATGCGGCTCTCCGCCTCGCAGTAGGCCGCAAAATCGGCCAGCACCATATACTGATCCGCCTGTCCGTCCACGCCGGTGACAAGCCGCTGGAACAGATCCTCGTAGGTCACGCCGTCCCGGAAGCCCACCTTCAGCTGATCCAGTACCCGGCGCAGCACCGGGTCGCGCTGGTACAGCAGGTTGGGGTCGTAGGTGTGGCGCAGATGCTCCACCTCGTCGGCCTTCAGACCGAACAGGAACATATTGTCGTCGCCCAGCAGGTCGTGCATCTCCACGTTGGCGCCGTCCAGCGTGCCTACGGTCAGCGCACCGTTCATCATGAACTTCATGTTGCCGGTGCCGCTGGCCTCCTTGCCGGCGGTGGAGATCTGCTGGCTGACCTCGCTGGCGGGCATCAGCACCTCCGCCAGCGACACGCGGTAGTTCTCCAGAAATACCACCTGCAAGCGGTCTTTGCACAGCGGGTCGCTGTTCACCTGATCGGCCAGAGAGTTGATCAGGTGGATGATGCGCTTGGCCACGGCATAGCCCGGCGCGGCCTTGGCGCCGAACAGGAACGTCTGGGGCGGGATGTCCAGCGTGGGATCGTCCTGCAGCCGCTGGTACAGATAGATGATCTGCAAAGCGTTCAGCAGCTGGCGCTTGTACTCGTGCAGCCGCTTTACCTGCACGTCGAAGATGGCGTCGGTGTTCAGCACCACGCCCTGATGCTTCCTGGCAAAGGCGGCAAAGGCCAGCTTGTTCTGCTTCTTGATGTCCTCCAGCCGCGCCAGCACCGCCTTGTCCCCGGCGTACTGCTCCAGCTTTTTCAGCTCCTGCGGGTGGGTCAGATAGCCCTCGCCGATCAGGTCGCGGATCAGCCCGTCCAGACCGGGGTTGATCTGGGGCACCCAGCGGCGGTGGTCGATGCCGTTGGTGACGTTCTTGAACTTATCCGGCTGCATCTGACAGGCGTCCTTGAAGAGATCCTTCCGCAGGATCTCGGAGTGCAGGGCGCTGACGCCGTTGACGGCCATGCTGCCGGCGATGCACAGGTTGGCCATGCGCACGCCGCCGTCCCAGATAATGGCCAGCTTCGCGGTCTTGGCCGGGTCGTGATAGAACTCCTCCACCTTCAGCTGCCAGCGGCGGGAGATCTCCTGCAATATCTGCCATATACGGGGCAGCAGCGTCTCGAACAGCTGCTGCGGCCACACCTCCAGCGCCTCGGCCAGCACGGTGTGGTTGGTATAGGCCACGCAGTGGGTGGTGATGTTCCACGCCTCGTCCCAGCTCATACCGGCGTCGTCCACCAGAATACGCATCAGCTCCGGGATCACCAGCGTGGGGTGGGTGTCGTTGATCTGGATGACGTTCTTCTCGTGGAAGTTCTTCAGCGTGCCGTACTGCTGGATGTGCTTGCGGGTGATGGACTGGATGGTGGCGGACACGAAGAAATACTGCTGCTTCAGCCGCAGGGACTTGCCCTCGTAGTGGTTGTCCTCCGGATAGAGCACCTGACTGATGGCGTCGGCCATGGCGCGCTCCTCGGCGGCGTGGAGGTACTGCCCCTCGCTGAACAGCTTCATGTCGATGGGCTTGGGGCTGCGCGCCTGCCACAGGCGCAGGGTGTTCACGTGGTCGGTGTCGTAGCCGGCGATCTCCATGTCGCAGGGGATGGCCAGCACGCGGGTGTAGTCCTCGTGCACCACCATCAGGTGCCCGTTGTCCCAGCGGGTGCGCACCTTGCCTCCGAAGTGTACCTCCTCGGCCTCCTGCAGCTTGGGCAGCAGCCACGCGTCGCCCAGCTGCATCCAGTCGTCCGGCAGCTCCACCTGCTGACCCTCCACGATCTTCTGCTTGAAGATGCCCAGCTCATAGCAGATGGAATAGCCCGCCGCCGGTATCTCCAGCGTGGTCATGCTGTCCAGATAGCAGGCGGCCAGACGGCCGAGGCCGCCGTTGCCCAGACCGGCATCCGGCTCCATGTCGAAAATGTCCGCCGCCCTGAAGCCCAGCTCGCCGATGGCGGCGGTCAGCTCGTCCAGCAGCTCCAGATTGAAGGCGTTTTTCATCAGGCTGCGCCCCATGAGGAACTCCAGCGACAGGTAGTGTACCTTCCGCTTCTCCTCGTGGGCCGTCTCCTCGCGGGTCTGCACGCCGCGCTCGGCCATGATGTCGCGCAGCACCATGGCGCAGGCCTTCATCATCTCGCCGTCGGTGGCCTGCTGCTCGGTGCAGCCGTAGTTCAGCCGCAGCTTCTGGACGATGGCGTTCTTCAGCGTTTCCTTGTTGTAGGTCATATGTGGTGTATCCTCCTATGGTCAAAGGTTCTCGTAAATATGGCGGTAGCTGTCCGCGCTGCGCGTCCAGCTGAAATCCTCGGTCATGCCCCGTTGCCGCACGGTATCAAAGCCCGCCCGGTCGCCCCGGTACAATCCGGTGGCCTGCCCGATGACGGACAGCATGGCGCCCGCGTCGTAGTCGCCGAACAGATAGCCGGTGCCGTCGCTCTGCCCCACCTGACAGGACTTCACCGTGTCCGCCAGACCGCCGGTGCTGCGCACGATGGGCACCGCGCCGTAGCGCATGGCGATCATCTGGCTCAGACCGCACGGCTCGCTGCGGGAGGGCATCAGGAACAGGTCGGCGGCGGCGTAGACGCGCCGGGACAGATCCTCGGCGTACAGGATCTGCGCCGACAGGCGTCCGGGGTACTGCCCCGCCTTCCAGCGGAAGAAGTCCTCATACTGCCTGTCGCCGGTGCCCAGCACCACAAACTGGCAGCCGGTGGCCATGATGCCGTCCATAGCCTGCTGCACAAGGTCGAGCCCCTTGTGCCCCACCAGCCGCGTCACCATGGCGATCAGCGGCGTGTCCGGCTCCTGATGAAGTCCCAGCGCCGTCTGCAGGGATGATTTGCACACGGCCTTGCCGCCCATGTCCTCCGGCGTATAGTGCGCCGGCAGCGCCGGGTCGGAGGCCGGGTCGTAGCCCACGGTGTCGATGCCGTTGACCACGCCGTGCATTTCCCAGCCGATGGCGTCCACCACGCTCTCCAGCCCCTCGGCGTACCGGGGATCGTGGAGCTGCGCGGCGTAGGTGGGGCTGACGGTGGTGACGGCGTCCGCCATGAGCATGGCGCCCTTCATCAGATTCACGTCGCCGTCCATGCGCAGGGTACCGTCGTCATACCAGCCCCGATCCAGCCCGAACAGATGATCCACGCTGTCCGCGCCGTAGCGCCCCTGGTACTCGATGTTGTGGATGGTGAACACCGTGCGGATGCCCCGCACCTCCGGCCAGCGGGTGGCCACATCCTTGAGATAGATGGGCACCAGCGCCGTCTGCCAGTCGTTGCAGAGGAGCACGTCGGGCATCCAGTCCAGGCTGGGCAGCAGGTCAATGACCGCGTGGCTGAAGAAGGCGAAGCGCTCGCCGTCGTCAAATTCGCCGTACAGCCGTCCCCGGCGGAAGTATTTCTCGTTGTCCACGAAATACCACGTTACGCCCTGCCGCTCCAGCGAGAACAGGCCGCAGTACTCGTGCCGCCAGCCCAGATCCACGTAGATATACCGGCGGAACGTCATCTGCCGCCGCCACTGCTCCCCGATCCTGTCGTACAGCGGCAGGATCACCGCCGCCTCCACGCCGGAGCGTGCCAGCGCCGGGGGCAGGCTGCCCGCCACGTCTGCCAGACCGCCGGTCTTGCAGAAGGGGTACGCTTCACTGGTCACATACAGAACTCTCATGCCGTACCTCCTTGCCTCACACCGTGGCACCCTTGGCGATCACGATGGGATAGCGCTCGTGCCCCATCAGCGTCACATTTTCGCTGATGGTCACATACTTGTCCGTGATAACGCCCCGCAGCACCGCGCCCCTTTTCACCACCGTATCCTTGAACAGAATACAGTTTTCCACGCTGGCGCCCTTTTCAATGCGCACGTTGCGGAACAGCACGCAGTTTTTCACGCTGCCCTGGATGTCGCACCCGTCGGCCACCAGCGAATTCACGCAGCCGCCCTCCGGGTCGATGTAGCTGGAGGGCGAGTCGTTCTCCTTGCCATACACCGGGCGCTCCGGGCAGAACAGCCGTCCGCGCACGCCGGTGTCCAGCAGCTCCATGCTGCGGTCGTAGTAGTTCTGCAATGTGCTGATGTGGGCGGCGTAGCCGTCGTACACATAGCCGTACAGCTTCAGGCGATTCCCCATCTCCTGCAATATGTTCCGCCGGAGGCTGTATCCGTTGCGGCTGATGCACTCCGTCACCAGCTGCACCAGCAGCTCCGTCCGCAGGACGAAGATATTCAGGCAGCGGTAGCCCGACGGGGTGTGGAGGCTGTAGGCCGTGTCGGTGATGCGCCCGCCGCCGTCCAGCCGGAAATAGGTGTCCCGCCCGTCGCCGCCTGCGGCGGTGCACACCGCCGTGATGTCCGCGCCGGTGGCAATATGCCGCGCCAGCACGTCCTCCAGCGGCATGTTGATGATCGTGTCGCTGTCCGACAGCACCACATAGTCCTGCCGGATGCTCTTGAGATAGTTCATCACGCTGTACAGCGCCTCCACCCGGCCGCGGAACTGCCCGTCGCCGTGGCTGCGCTCGTTATAGGCGAAGGCGGGCAGCAGCGTCAGTCCGCCGAAGTTGCGGCTGAGATCCCAGCTCTTTCCGCTGCCCAGATGATCCAGCAGCGACTGGCACTTGCCGTGCATGATCACGCCCACATCCGTGATACCGGCGTTGACCATGCTGGAGAGGATAAAGTCGATGATCCGGTAATCGCCGCCAAAGGGGACGGAGCCGTGTACCCGGTTTTCGATCAGCTCCCGCAGTCCGTTCTCCTTTTCGTAGGAGAAGATGATCCCGTGCAGTCCCTTCATCTCCGTACCTCCTTGCCGTCCTCGCCCAGCATCATGTTCGGCTGGATGACCTGTCCGTCGCGTACCTGCGCATGGGGCCCCACCACGGCGATGCCCCAGTGGTCAAAGTCCACGCTGCCCGGCGCGCCGCCTACCACGGCGTTCTCTCCGATGCGGCAGCCCTCGCCGATGATGGCGTAGGATACCTTTGCGCCCTTTCCGATCACCGCGCCGGGCATCACCACGGAGTAGGACACCTCCGCGCCCTCGTCCACGCAGGTGCCGGTGCTCAGCACCGAGTTCTTCACCTCGCCCAGCACCGTGCAGCCCTTGGCGATGGCGCTGTTGCCCACGTCGCCCTGCGCCCCGATGTAGGTAGGCGGACAGGTGGGTGTGCGTCCGTAGATGCGCCACTTCTTGTCCAGCAGATTCAGCCCCGAGCCGGGGGACAGCATGTCCATGTTGGCGTCCCACAGGGAGTCCAGCGTGCCCACGTCCTTCCAGTAGCCCTCGAAGCGGTAGGCCGCCATTTTCTCGCCGTTTTTCAGCATGGTGGGGATGATGTTCTTGCCGAAGTCGTTGTCGCTGGCGGGGTCGGCCTCGTCCGCGATCAGATACTCCCGCAGCTTCTTCCATGTGAACACATAGATGCCCATGGACGCCAGATTGCTTTTCGGCTCCCTGGGCTTTTCGGCGAACTCCGTGATGTTGTCCTCGCCGTCCACGGACATGATACCGAAGCGGCTGGCCTCCTCCCAGGGGACCTCCATCACGGAGATGGTGCAGTCCGCGCCCGTCTCCTTGTGGCGGCGCAGCATGTCGGAGTAGTCCATCTTGTAGATGTGGTCGCCGGAGAGGATCAGCACATACTCCGGGTCGTACAGATCCACGAAGCCGATGTTCTGATAGATGGCGTTGGCGGTGCCCTTGTACCACACGGCGCCGCCGGCGCTCTGGTAGGGCGGCAGGATATGTACGCCGCCGTTCATGCGATCCAGCTCCCAGGGCTGGCCGCTGCCGATATAGGTGTTCAGCTCCAGCGGGCGGTACTGGGTCAGCACGCCCACCGTGTCAATGCCGGAGTTGGTGCAGTTGGACAGGGGAAAGTCGATAATGCGGAACTTGCCGCCGAAGGGCACGGCGGGCTTCGCCATGCTGCCGGTGAGCACATACAGGCGGCTGCCCTGACCGCCGGCCAGCAGCATCGCCACACACTCTTTCTTCATCGCTGTGTACCTCCTGCTTCATCGTTGCGCCGCTTCTTTGTGTTCGCCCGCCGCAGCAGCACCGCGCCCAGCGGCGGTACCGTCAGCGACAGGGACTGCTCCCGCCCGTGGGAGGGTATATCGTCCACGTTGATCCTGCCGCCGGCGCTCAGGCCGCAGCCGCTGCCGCCCCAGCAGGTATCGTCCGTGTTGAACAGCACCTCGTACCCCGCCGCCTTCGGCACACCGAAGCGGTAGTTGTCCCAGGGCACCGGCGCGAAATTCACCGCGCAGATCATCTCGTGTCCCTTTCTGTCCCGCCGCAGGAACACCAGCACGTTATTGTGGTTGTCGTCGGCCCCCAGCCACTGGAAGCCCTCCCAGTCCCGGTCGTTTTCCCACAGGCAGCGGTTGCGCCTGTACAGCCGGTTCAGCTGGCCGCGGATGTCCCACTCGTGGGTGGCGCGGCAGGCGGGGTCGTCCAGCA
>ULSQ01061414.1_pt1 | contig 14548 bp, 10 predicted proteins | sample 1956821 | NCBI WGS metagenome assembly ULSQ01 (sample SAMEA4835712, study PRJEB28245) | human gut metagenome | biome: gut microbiome; material: fecal sample | place: Denmark | collected 2008 | reverse complement strand
CTGCACCGTAACCGAAGCGAAGATAAATAAAGGGGATAAGCCCTCTTTTGCATATTCTGCAAAGGTTGGGCTTCATTTTTTTACCGACACACACCAAAAAGACCTTGCCTGAACTATGGACAAGATACAAAGTGACGCTAAAGACAGCCCTTTACGCGAATACGTTTTGAGCTGAGACAACGCCGAATATCAAAACGCCCGCATTCTGCCCTGAGCAGAATGCGGGCGTTTTTCTTGTGTCGAAGGGCAACGAAAAACGTCGTGCGGTGCAGAGGTCCGCCCATAATGGCCGTTCCCCCAACGAAACCATTATGATAAAGGAGGCCTGCTGCCATGCGGGATAGTCAGTACAAGTCGTGCGCGGTACAGAACCAGTTTACAGCCTATCTGATTGCCGCGATTCGCAATTACAAAAGAACGTATTTAAGGAGAATTTCCACAGCTCTTCGGACAGAACTGCCCATGGAGGGACACAGCGAGGTGATGGAATTATGTGAGGAAACGGACTTCTTCTGTGGGCTGCCGCTGATGCAGCGATTGGAGAATGAGCGTCTGTTCGCTGCTATGCAAGGGTTAAGCGAGCGAGAGCGTTACATATTTCTGTCTAAAGTCCTTGGAGAGATGAGTCTTTCCGAGATCGCGCTGTCGCTCGGTATCACCTATGGAGCTGCGGCCATGTCCTATCATCGCACGGTCTTGCGCCTGAGAAACGCTGTGGGAGGTGGTAAAGGTGAATGATTTCATGGAGCTGTTCATGAGTGCGAAGAACGGGGATTCGTCTGCAATGGAGGAACTTCTGCATATGTACTACCCGCTCTTATACAAGGAATCCGTGGTCAACGGGATCTTTGATGAGGATCTGCTTCAGGAACTGTGCCTGCTGTTCTTGAAGTGCGTGGCAAAGTTCAATATTCGATAGAGAGAACTCTCTCGGTCACGTTCTATGGAAATAATGGTTTAACCGCTGCAAGGAAGAAGCCCAGTTCGCATGAAAGGCGAGCTGGGCTTCCCAATTTCACTAATAACTATGCATTTTCAAGTCTCTCAACGGCTTCTTCATAGGTATATACCGGCAGGAACCTCGTCCCTTCGCAGACCGCCGAGAACACGGGTGGATGACCTCCTGCATCGCAGGCGAACACCCCTTCTGCCTCTACGGCGGCATTCAGTCGCTCCAAGTACATATAGAGATTCCCGGAACGATCCATCCTATATTCCGGTGCAGAGCCAATCTGATGCTGCCCCATATAAAGCCGCGTTTCTTCCGGCAGGGGCATCAACAGCTTACACGTGGCTGCCCGCGACGGTCTTTCCACCATCGGAGCAAAGAGGCTGCTTTGCTCTCCAAACATGGAGCCGCGTGCGTGTACGCGCTCCTTATACGGGAAGTGACAGGTGTTTTGCCAAAACATAGCGGTTAGCCTGCGGACATTCTCGCACATGGCATAGGTATCGATCATCTCATGGGGACGGTGTTCATTGAAATAACCTGCGCTGATATTGACAGCCGCAGTTTTCAAGTGCGGTGCGACCACAGAGATGTCGCTGAACGAGCCGGAGTTCTCCTTGAAACCGAAGCTGCAAACGAACTCCATGAAGTCAGGGTTATCGCAGTGATAGAATACGGCGTCATTTCTGCCGCGCCGATCCAATTCAACGATATAGTTGACCTCCGGACGCAGCTTGCTGTTGGTAAATTTCCTTGCACCCACACCGCCGAGCTCCTCGTCTTCGCAAAACAAGATATGACAATGGCACTCGCGCATCAGCATCAGGATCATATACACACCGGCACGGTCATCACCGCCGATCCCGTAGGGCGACATCAGGTAGCGTCCATCCTCGGAGCAGCAGATGATATCCGGCCGATGGGTATGAACTGTGTCCAGATGGGCGACCAGCAACACGGGGACAGTACCTTCTGCATAAAGAAATCCGCTTTTGCAGACGGGTTCATAGTCGTGCGCGCGCAGTTGCTGCACAAGATGCTCTTTCAGCTCGCGCTGGGTCATCTTCAAGATGCTTTCAAAATGGGATATACTCATTCCCATAGCTTCGCAAATATTCATTATGTTCCTCCTCACGCCACCGCCACGGTAGCTTTTTCACAAAGCGTATGACCCATAGCACGACAGGCGGAGGCCATGCTGCACGATGCGCAACCGGAGGTCAACTGCTGGTAGCAGTCCTGACAGACCTCCACCAAGGTGCCGCGCCGGTTATAGGCTGGGTACATAGTGCCTAAAGTGGGGCGGCCGCAGGCGGCGCAAATATGCAGGCACGTCTTACAATAAAAACCATCTTCAAGATAGATTCCTTGACCACGCGCTACCGTCTGCCCGCATTTACGGCAGACGACCACCTCTTTGCAAGAACACTTGATGGCACCATTGCTCCGCAGCTCATTGCCGCAGCAGACACACCGAGCCGCAGCTCCGATGGTCAACTCCGTGTCTTTTCTATGTCCCTGCAGGACCGAGAGATTGCCGTGATAATTATAGTCCGGATAATGTAAGCTGCATCGGTAGGTCGAGAGATGGGCGTTCAAGTCAGGACGTTTTGTTTTCAGGTACCAGAGGTTTGGTTCCGTCAGGCATCGGGAAATAGCCTTCTGCACCAGATGGCGGAACAGCTTGGACACTTCCAGCGCGTTTCCTGTATCGGCAGGATAAAGCCGGGACTGGAACAGGGTGCCGTTTTCATAGAAAAACATCTGCCGGTATCGGCGTATGGCTTTGCGGTATTCCCCAGAAACGTCGGCATCTACGGCATAAAATACCATGCTGACTCTATCGCTCATATAGGAAAGACAACCCGCCTGGTATCCTCCGTCGCTAAGGCGATGGCAGGACACCCATGTGTTGGATTTGCTGGACATCTCCAAAAAGTCACAGGGATGTACGGAGAGAACTCCGATCTCCTGCATGGTCAACGGGTTCAGAGCGTCGGCAAGCTGTGCAAAAACGGCGTTGTACCGGGTGTGCCTATCGACGCCGTATTTCTTGCAAAGTTTTCCAATAATGCGGCTGGCCTTCTGATCTTTAGCACAGCGTATCCCGCCGCGCTGGCGTAGGATCTCCAGATTTTCTTCAGAAACGGTGCAGCTATAGCCTGACACGGCTGCATGCAGTGCTGTGCGGAAATCCTCCAGCTGCTCACCGCTGAGCATCTCAGAGGCGATGTCCAGCAGCGTGAAGGCCGTTTCATCTACCATATCAGGATGAATAGAGAGGGCCTGATTACAGTCGAAGATGATAGCCTGTTCATCCTCGTTCCAATTGGGATGACGCCGCAGCAGTGAAAGCAGATCCGTTTTCGCTGTCTGCCAGGCTGTCAGATTAGCCATAACACCCTCTTCCGAAAAACTCTTTTCGTATTTGTACATAACCTCATAAAACTCGTTTTTCAGCTCTGTGAGCTCTTTCACTTCATTCACACCTTTCTTGCATTTTAGAGTGGAGGGGTAGAGAGCACTGCGCTCTCTACCCCTTTTGCGACTAACGTCTGAGCCTCATTCTCCGATCATCTGGAAAAACTCGCCCGGTGACAGTACACGGATGCCCAAGGCACGTGCCTTATCCAGCTTACTGCCGGCGTTTTCACCACAGATCAGATAGTCGGTCTTTTTTGTTACAGAACTGCCGGCCACAGCACCCAACGATTCGATCTTCGCGTTGATGCCGCTGCGGGTATAGGGCTCGACCTTTCCGGTCACAACCATCGTGCAGCCCACAAACGGGTTGTCCTCCATTGAGTGCGTTTCGGTAGTTACGGTTTGGATCGTCACCATTTCTTGTAATTCCTCCCATAGAATACGATTCTCTTCTTGTGCAAACCATTGATGAATGTTTTGGTGCAGTGTTTCTCCAAAATCGGGAAGCTGTGAGAAATCGAAATCATTTTCCACGGCTTCTTCGAAAGCGGAAGGCGAGCTGCCAAACTGCTTCGCCAGCACTTTGCTGGCGTGATTACCTATCATCGGGATGTCCATGGCAATCAGATACCTCTCAAATGTGGTATTTCTGCTGCGCTGTATGGCACCCCACAGATTATCCCACGATTTCTTGCCAAATCCGTCCATGCAGATAATCTCCTGCATATAGTGATCCAGGCGATAGACGTCTGTGAAACTGTGTAGCCAGCCGCGAGCAATCAAACGCTCCAGTGTGGCCTCAGATAAGCCCTCAATATCCATAGCTTTTTTACTGGCAAAATGCACGAACCGCCGAAGCTTTCGCATGGCGCAGGCTGGGTTATCACAGAAGAGCGCCTTTTTTCCACCATCTGTAATATGAAACCGCGTTTCTGCGCCGCAGCAGGGGCAGTGCTTCGGCGTTACAGCATCCAGATCAAAATGCCCACGCTCCAGATTCTCCTCAATATGAGGAATGATCATGTTTCGCTTGGACACCAACACACGGCAGTCGGGCATCAGTTCAAGCCCTTCAATGAAAGACAAGTTGTGCAGGCTGGCACGCGATACGGAGCATCCATCAATCACCACACTATTGAGCACCGCCACCGGCGCGATCTCGCCGGTGCGCGAAGGAGTCCATTCGATATCCCGCAGGACGCTTTCGTATAACTCATCCTCAAATTTGAAGGCGAGTCCATCCTTGAAGTGGTGACCGGTGCGCCCGCAGGTCCTGGAGTAGTCCACCTCATCGTAGGTCAGGACAAGACCATCGATGGGGAGATCGCTCTTTTCTGCGGCCTCGCGCATTTGGGCTATGAGCTGTTCATATTGTGCCTTGTCGCCATTCTGCAACTGTACGGCATGAATGACGCCGAACCCAAACTCAGTGAGTTTCAGAAGCCGCGCATGTTTTCCGTTTGCCCAGTCCGTGTACTCCTCGAATCCCTCCAAAACCGAGAAGGGAAGAAATGACACATGGCGCTGGGCGCAGATCGCTGCGTCAAAAGCCCTTATGGACCCGGCTGCCAGATTGCGGCTGTTCTTATACGGATTGCCTGCGCTGTCCGTGATGGATTTCAGGCTCTCAAAATCGCTGTTGTGGATGAAGCTCTCGCCGACGACCACTAATCGATCTTCATAGGGGATGCGTTCGGGAATGCCGGAGATCGCCTTTGCGTTGTGTGTGATATTCTCGCCGATATACCCATCTCCGCGCGTTGAGAGGCGGATAAGCTGACCGTTTTCATAGATCAACTCTGTTGTCAGACCATCCAGCTTCAGTGATAGATCAACTGTACGCCCTGCCTGAAATGCGATCAGATCCTCAATGCTCTTGGTCTTATCCAGCGATAGCAGGGGAATGTCGTGTGCGACCTTTGGTAACGCTGACACGACAGGATACCCAACCGTCTGTGTGGGCGAATTCGCCATGCAGACACCGGTATGCTCCTCCAACGCCAGTAATTCATCGTACATATAGTCGTACACATCATCTGCTACGCTGGGGGCATTGAGGTTGTAGTATTCGTGCCGGTATTGGTTGAGTTGTGCGACCAGCTTTCTCATAGTGCTCATTTCTACTGCGTTAGCCATTATGTTCATTCCTTTCGTTGGTACTATCACCGAAATTCAGCTTTCGGATCATGGCAAGAATAGCGTTATCGTCATTCCACGGTGCAGACCATGGCTGCGGGGAAATGGTGTCACAACGCACGAAGACCCTGCCCTCCGAAATTTGCAAGGATACATCTGCGCGTTTTGCGCAGACGATGGCAAGATTCCCTAATTGTTTCATACTGTCCAACTCCTTTTTTAAGCTGCGGCCTTATCGGAGGCATACAGCACCCGCTGTTTCCATTGTTCAATAAATGCCGTGATCTGAGCCGGAGGCTCCTCGTTGTCAAAGCCTCGTGCCTGCGTAACCTGACCATCCTTTACCTCTACGGTACAAAGTGATTTGTCCGGCTCGTCAACACTCCTCACAAAGAGAATGACGCTCTTTTTTTCGGCAACATTTTTAACATAGAGTCTCACACAGTGATGAAGCGCCGCACCTTCATCCACGATCTCTTTTGCGGAATGCGGAGGGATCATCATGAGTTCTTTGCTCTGATACTGATACCGCTTCTGCCATTCGTCAAAGCTGCCTGCGATAGCTTTTTCATGCTCTGCCGTGCGTTTGTCCTTCAGTGTCTTTGCTACACTGTCATGGGCAGCCTTCAGCTCGCGCGGAAACAGTATGAAGCTATTTTTCACGTCATATTGCAGTTCCTTGCACATACAAAGATAGTCATGGTAGTCGGTGATCAGCGTGTTCATCTTGTAATAGTCTACACGCTTCAAAGCCGCTTCATCTTCCGGAGCAAACTGCTGCTCCACATAACGCTGCAGTTTATGCACACTCATGTGAGCAAGCAACTCTTTCGCCGCGTCGGCATTGCTGATCTTGCTGGCAATAAACCACTTTATTTGTTCCGTGCTCGGTTTGTGATCTGCTTGGAGCAGCTGACGAATCAGATGTAATTGGTCGATTGAAGGATTCAACTCCCGTAAGAGTGGAAAATAAGGCCGATCAATACCTAATATGGCCCGCATGTTCTCACCGTTGAAATTGATGGCTTGAAGTGCGGAGTAACTATAACCTCCATATATGATGCCACTCACCAAGCGGTAAAGCTTCATCTTGATCAAATGCTCAATCTTGGGCCGTTTTATATATGCACTCAAGAATGTTGCCACTCCCGAAAACGAAGCGATGCCGGAAAATGCCTCCAGCTGTGAATAGGCCCACGGCGTATCCTTCAGCGTATCAGATAAGTTGCGTTGATATAAGACCCCACTCATATCTGCCGTAAAATTATATTTCCACCGGTCGAATACCGGGCGGTATCCATTGCACCACGGAGTCAAATCGTATCCAGCCTTATAATGATAGTAGTAGGCATCAACGCTGCACTGTCCGCTCGATGAAAGGGTAATAAACTGCCGTGCATTTTCCCAGATCTCAAAATGGTTTGGGATGTCTGAGTCAGCAAACGAACGGTACACCTTTATGATCCGCAGTACCAGTCCGTTACCCTCCGCCTTTTGCAACACTTGAACCGTCGCACGGTCAAAAATACGTCCACGCCTTCCTCTGCACTTGAATGTGATCTTCTTTTTGCAGCGAGGGCAGGTGCCGGAAGCATTGTGCTTAGCTGCCGCAATACGGACCTCGTGCCGGCAAGCGGTACAATATGCATGCCCCGGCGCTTTCCGTTGGTAATCATAGAAGATATACTGCGGCATGACTTCGCGGTGGATAAAACCTTTAAGGTCTCGGGGCAGCACTGGCACATATTTCATCCGTTCTATGATCGCACGCTGTTTCTTCCACTTGCGTTCTAACTCCTTGCGGTATGAAATCAGCCGTTGCAGATAACCTAACATTGAAATAGCGCCGCGCTCACATTTACAAAAGCGAGCTACGCGAGATTCGTCCTGCTGCCGGTAGAAAGCACACTTACTGTCAAAGCCCCATATTCGATCCAAGGAACCCAATGTTGAGCATTGCCATGTGGCCTTCGCATCCTCTCTAAATGAAAGTGTGGCGAAATCATCCCGGCTGTGGAACATGACCCAACGGGGTTTGATGCTGCCCGCCAGAATGCTCTCCCTCTGATAGACATAGAGCACCAGGATACGCTGCCCGGAAATATTGTGCACCGCTGTGCGGATAATATAGGGGCAGCTCTCCACGTGAAGTACACCTTCATTTAGATTGAATTCCAGCTCCGGCATGGCAAGCTTGCGGCAGGCGCGTTTGTCTATCTTCCTCATCATGCGCTCACCCCCAGACTATCGAAAGAGATCTGTTCGTCCAAGGGTGCAGCTTCCGTTGGCGTGCCGGCTGGTTTTTCCTCCGCTTTGGAGGCGGGCTTCTCCGCTTTTTTCTTCTCCGCCTTTTTCGTCGTGCTGCTCCTGCCGCCGTAATACGGTTTAGGAACAAACTTTTCTTCTTGACCACGATCCTCCTTTGCGTTCATATCTTTGAAGTAATCCTCCGCCCACTGGTAGCAAAGCCCGTCCGGCACGTCGGTGCCGTAGCCTTCAGCCGAGGGCCTAACATCATTGTCCTCCATCTCCTGCTTGGCAAACTCAAGCGCCTTGCGGTTGATATAGCGGAAGCAGTTGACCATGTTCTTACGGGGGTGCATGACATTCCGGGCAAAAGACACATCCTCAAGGCAAAGCGTCTGGATATACTCGGTGACGCACTGCTTCATGTTGCGGCGTGTCAGTCGCTCGGAATCGTCGCCCACACGCTTCATAGAGGCGGCCATCACTTCGTCATCGCTCATCGCCACCGCGTTTTCCCATGCGGCCTGTTCAGCTTCCTCCTTGGCTCGCTGCCTGGCCTCCCACTCGGCTTTCCGCTTTGCCTCAGCCTGCTCATGCTCCTGCCGCTTACGATCCTCTTCCGCCTTTTTATCTGCTTTCGGATTGAAAGGTGAAGGGGAATCATCTGCGTTTTGCTGCATCTGGGAGAGCAGAGCCTTCGCCTGCTCCTCCTCAGCCTGCTGCCGCTCGTCTGCCCGTCTGGACGCCAACTCTGCGGCATCCTGTATCGCCGGGCTTCGATCCTGTACATTATCCCGCAAGTCTGCGGCCATTTCTGAATATACTCCCATAAGGCTCCTCCATTTCAAAGTAAAACGGCATTGGGCGGGTGTAGAAACACCTGCCCGATGCCGTTAGTTTATGGTGGAACAGCTCAGTGCCGTTCCCGCTTATCTTTTGCCAGCTTTGGCGAGAACTTTACCGGCAGGAATTTATCATTTCCATCACAGTAAAAGTATCTGCGCCCGTTTTCGTCAAAGAATTCGATCACCGTGGAGGGTGAAACGCTGCGTCCATGATAGTCCGCAGGCAGCTCGCCGCTGTATCGCGCCGCCACCAGTTTCAGGCGGATGGCGTCGTCCTGCTGCACTTCACACACCAGAGTTCCTTCATAGACCAGCGCGTACTCCGAGGCAGGCGGCTGTTCATAGCCGGCCTTCTGCAAAGCCCTGATCCCGCCAAAGGCGAAATCCGCGGCCTTGCCCTCAGATACATCCGGCTGGTAGATACGGAAACACTGCTGCGCTCGCAGGGATAAAAGATACTGCTCCAGTGCCGTGTCACCATCCCGCAAAAAGCGGGCGTACTCCTGCTCGCTCAGACCCAGGTGATCGTGGAGCGTACTGCTGCCGGTGTTCCTCTCGTGCCATGCGGCGATCTCCTCACTGATGGCGTCAAAGGAACAGAGCCCGCAGACGAACCGCGTTCTGAAATTCATTTGGGAAACATCTCTTTGCTCTTTTTTCTGCCGCATGGCAAGCTGCCAGTCATCAATGCCTTTATAATTCGGATCCCACGTCAGGCGGCGGCACTCCAACCCATGGCTGCGTGCCATGAGATAAATTTTCGACGCGCCCTTGCTGACAGCGGCGTTGTGATACTTGTCCATATCCTCGGCTTCAATGATGACCTCTGTGCCATTGGCAGATAGCAGCGCAAACAGCATATCCAGCTTGTTGACGTTGTTGGCACCTGCCGTAGCCGCAAAGGAGCGATCCATCAGAAAGTGGGCCACATCCGCTTTCAACAGCCCTTCCGTCACATAGACAACCCGCGCAAAGGGATCGCCCACGAAATGGACAGGACTGCCGGAGGATACTCCGCGCTTCTTGGAAGCGGAGGATAGCCACAGGTACTTTGTCCCGCTCTTGTCGGGGTCGCTCTCCTGATCTCGGATAGGCGTGTCCAACCGGATCTGTGCGCCGCGTATCATCCCATCAATACCTTTGGCGGGGATGATGATCCCTGCCGTGACGGAATTGAAGTTGACCGTCCATTTGTCATCCTTACCTACATAGAAGCCGGGAACGCCCTCCACCTTACAGCCTCGGCTGCGCAGCTTTTGTGCCAGTGACCGGCACAGGTAGAAGGGCGGGGTACTTTTGTACCCCAGCCGTTCTATCTGTTCGTCGGTCAGCCCGCGCACCTCCCGGAGATGCTTGCGGTGTTGAGGCGTAAGCGTCAACAGCTCCAGCAGCATGGAAAATGTCTGGTGGATCTCCTGCGGTGAGGCAAGGACGGATTGCTCGATCGCCGTCTGCTCCGGCAGCTCCTTTGCGGTGTACTCCGGCGCCGTAAGGCCGTTTTGCAGCGTGTCGCAGATCTCGCGGTAGGCTTCGGAATTGCTGATCCCGTATACCTTTCCGTAGAGAGACAGCATACCGCCACCTTCGTTGCAGTAGTTGCAGCGCCAGAGGTTTTTAGCAAAGTTGATGTTCATCTTCCCCCGCTTATCACCGCAGATCGGGCAGTCGGCATATACGCTGTCCGCCTGTCTGCGCCGGATATGCAGATGCAGCAGCTCAGCCACATCCATGATATTGAACGGGAACTCCTGTGGCTGCGCCACCGCGCCACCTCCTTACCATCATCTTGAACGATTCGTCTGTCAGCTGGCATTTGCCAGACGCTGGAGCTTGTCCAGCATCAGTTTGGCACCGGCCCGCAGGATATTGTCATCCCCGGAATAGCCCTTCACATACCACTTGAGGCTGGCTGGCCTCCGCTCGGCGACTTGCTTGAGCGTCTGTCCGCTGCACGTGCCGATGGGCACGATGATTTCCTCGGCCTCCGCTTCGGTCATCAGAGTGCAGATGGTATCCACATCCATGTCCTTGGTATAACTGGCGGCACTTGGCTCGTCATATACGAAGGGCAGTTCCGTTTCTACCGCAGGCTCTACAACGGCCTCCGCAGGCTGTTCCGCAGAGACTTCCACCGGCACCGTGTCAGGTACGGCTTTTTCTGCATGGTGAACCACTTCCTGTTCAGGTTGCTGTACGACCACAGGCTCAATGTCGGCCCGTACCGCAGCAGGTTCCGTTCTGACTTGTTCCGCTGCCGCTTGAGGTGCAGGGGCAGGCTCGCTCCGCATAACAGGCGTGATCGGCTCTGCGTAAGGCGTATCCGCCTTGGGCATCGGTGCGAACTGGACACCGAAACCGGCGTTGGTCAGTGCCATGTCCAGAGCATTATGCTCCGCAGCCTGAATATACAGACCGGCAGGTGCGTTTTCCTGTGTCATGGTGGCAATGTAGCTGCTGGCGGGGTCGGCATCATCCTTGTCGAAGAATACCTTTGCCTCGATGATCGCCAACTGATCCGTGATGCGCAGCGGCGTCAGCCGCGTGCGTCCGGCGGGATATTTCAGCCTGAACCAGAGCTTTTTATATCGCAGATCCAGCTCGTGTCCGTTGGCAGTCTTTTTCAAGAATCGCAACGGATCGAAGCCTGCGACACGGTTCAGCTCAGACACGACGGGGACAGCATTGAACAAAGTGGATTCGGGTGTATTCATTTCAAAAGCTCCTTTCTAAATAAAAACATGAGACAGGGCGTAAATTTAACGCGCTTGCCTCATTTTTACAAAATATTCACAGTGATACTCAAGCACTGCGCTGTTGCACTTTGAACGTATTGGTATAGAGTGAGATCCTGTGTCCTAACTGCGTGTTGCGTTTTCCGGTATCGTCTTTGTGAACCGCCATGTAGAGCATGCCGATCTGACCCACCAGAATGACCTTTGACTTAGCGCGGGTGATAGCCGTGTAGACAAGGCTCCGCGTCAGCATCCGGGCATGGCTCCTCAGCAAAGGGAATAGTACCACATCAAACTCACTGCCCTGCGCCTTATGGACGGTGGTAGCATAGGCAAGCTCCACATGGCCCATTTCCTCCATGGAGTACTCCACGACCCTCGTGGGCGAAAACTGGATCGATATGCGCATACCGTCCCGCTCATCATGGCGGAAGCTGCGGATAAAGCCAATATCGCCATTGGACGCCTTAATACTGTTCTTGTTCTGCATCACCTTATCACCTACCCGAAAATAGAGGCTGCCCACCTTCAGATCGGCTTCCTCCGTCTGCGGGTTCACCAGCTCTCGGATCGCCTCGTTGAGTTGGTCAACGGAGGCCGCGCCGGTGGAGCGGAAGGGCGATAGGATCTGCACGCGGTCTACACCGTATTGCTTCACCTGTGCCAGATAGAGATTCCGCAGATGTTCGGCGGCTTCCTCCTGGTTGGCGCATTTGCAGACAGTAAAATCATTGCCGTAGAAAAAGCCGGTGTCATTGTTGTTGATCTTCTGCGCGTTATAGGCGATAAGGCTGTCCTTCTTCTGACGGAATATCTCATTGAGCACCGTCACAGGGATCAGCCCGCAGTCGATCAACTCACGGAACACATCACCGGCTCCAACGCTTTGCAGCTGGTCTGCATCGCCCACCAGCAGCACCTTTGTGTTCGGCCCAATGCGGGAGAAGAACTGCCGTGCCAGCCACATATCCATCATAGACGATTCATCCACGATGATAAGGCCTGCGTCCAGCATATCTTCCTCACCTTTCCGGAAGCCGCCATCCTCACCAAACAGTCCCAGCAGGCTGTGCAGCGTGCTGGCATTGTTTACGCCGGTACTCTCCGCCATGCGGCGGCTTGCCCGGCCGGTGGGGGCTGCCAGCAGGATATTCTCCGATGGCTTCAGCAGCTTGAACACCTCAATGACCGCTTTCAGGACGGTGGTCTTGCCGGTACCGGGTGAGCCGGTAATGATGGACAGATCGCTGCGGAATACCATGTGAACAGCCTCCGTCTGCCGCAGAGAGAGCTCGACCCCCAACTGACGCCGTACCCTTGTCAGCAAGTCCTGCACATTCACCCGTTCTACCGGGCGGCAGAGCAGCCTTGCGATGCTGCGGGCGGTTTCGTCCTCCTGCACGAAGGTCTTGACCAGATAATAGTTGCCGTTGCTGTTAATGATCTTGCCTTGCAGCAGCATGTCGTCGATCACAGCCTCCAGATCATCTGCCTTTACCCGCATCTGAGGAACGGGGATCATGCTGTTCAGCAGAGCCATGGACTCCTTGCGAAGCTGCTCTGCATCCAGATACAGATGACCGCCATCTCCCTTTGCACTCTCCAGCGCGGCAAATACCGCGCCGCGGATTCGCATGGGTGAGTTCAGCGGCCAGTTGTTCTTTCGCATAATCGCGTCCACACGTTTGAAACCGAAACCGGACACCTGGCAGAGTTCAAAGGGGTTATCCCGCAGAATATCCACGCTGTGTGCGCCGAAATGGTCATAAATCTTCGTGGCGGTGGTGGGGGTGATCTGAAAGGGGGCCAATAGCAGCATCAGATCACGAAGTGTTCGGCTCTCGTTATAGGAGGCAATGATCTCCTCCAGCTTTGCCTTGCTAACGCCCCGTATCTCCAGCAGCCTCTCCGGTTCATTTTCCAGCACATGCAGTGTATCTGCGCCAAACCGGTCTACGATCAGTTCGGCGGTCTTGCCGCCAATGCCCTTGATAAGCCGCGAGGAAAGATACCCCTTGATCCCTTCGCGGGTCTGAGGTACGACCTCCTCACATTTCGTCACATGCAGCTGAAAGCCGTTTTTACCCTCTTTCCACTCGCCGTCCAGTATCATGCTGACCTGATCGGTGCGCGGCAGCTCATAGCCCACGGCGGCAAAATGGATCATGTTGTCCCGATGCCGGTATGCGCTGCGGGCTTTTTCGGGGATAGAACGGTCTGAGGTCTTTACGCTGATCACGCTGTACTTGTTGACAGGGTTATAGAAGATCGTCCGTTCATAGATGCCTGTATAAGCCAACTCATGCAGCCTCCTCTCGTTGTTTTTTTACATAGAAGCGCCGGCTTTCCGAAACAGTGACGTACTGCTCGTAGATGTCCGGGTGCTGCGCCTGCAAACGCTGCAGGTTGTCCTTACTGATGCCGGATTTACGCACAGGCTTATAGCTGATACTGTAAGCCGCTTCACGTCCCTGGCAGACAGCCGTGCAGCTCCGTCCCATTTCTGCGACGATACGACCTTGCAGCCGCCGCATTTCCGCTTCAATGCGCTCATAGTTTCGTTTCTCCGCATTTCGCTGGGTCTGAAGCTCCAGATACCGGGGGATCAGCAAAGCCATATTCCCCTCCAGTATCAGCTCCGGCGCCGATGGGTCAGCAGGCCCGAAATGACGCCTGACGCTGTTAAGGATCAGATCGCCGTCCTCCGTATAGGGTGGGGGCATGCCGGTGAGGATGTGGTTCTCCCAGAAATCCTGCTCCAGCGCGATCAGCTCCGCCTCATAGTCCCGGTCACGGTCGATATGCCGGATGATGACTTCATCTTCATTGTTGCCGTACAGGCAGCAGTAGAAGACCTCATCAATGTTCATCACGGCCATATAGTGCCGCCCCTGAGCCTCATAGTTGAGGGGAACGATCTCCTGCCCATCCTCGGACCACCAGTGATCCTTTGCATTATAGTTGGTGGTTTTTATTTCGAGGATCGCGGTTCGCCCTCCGGGAAGCTCTACAAAGTAGTCAATATCCGCCAGCATAAACGTATGCACCGGATGATAAAACATCTTCTTGATCTGATAGATGCGATACCCCGTTTTCACATGGAATATCTCTGCCACCAGATCCTCCAGCAGATGCCCCATCTTCTTGGCTACCCAGTTGCTCTCCGAGTCGTCAAAAGGCACGATTTTCAGCTTGTCATAGTAGAGATCCCGTGC
>ULSQ01066425.1_pt1 | contig 14604 bp, 7 predicted proteins | sample 1956821 | NCBI WGS metagenome assembly ULSQ01 (sample SAMEA4835712, study PRJEB28245) | human gut metagenome | biome: gut microbiome; material: fecal sample | place: Denmark | collected 2008 | reverse complement strand
GCCTTGGGCACCATTTCCCCAAGAACAATATGCAGGTACGTCAGCACCGCCACGGACAGGATGCTGGCTGCGCCATGAGCCACCAGCCAGGAAGCCCAGCCGTACTGCGCCAACCATTCATGGAGCCATCCGGCTACCGCATGCTCTCCGTACATACCCAACCCCAGACTGGCGAACGTGACGCCAAGCTGCGCCGTAGCAATGTAGCGGTCCTGTAACCGGGGCGTTTTCAATATCTGGGAAACGCGGCGCGCCACCATGTTGCCGGACACACCCATCTGCTCCAATGCCGCACGCGGAGCGCCAAGCAACGCAAATTCTGCAGCCACAAACAGGCCGTTCAGCACAATCAGCAACAGAATAATGAAAACCGTCATCATGCATCCACCCCGCTTTCCATGGCAAATTCATTTTCCTTTCTCTCCGGAGGCAGCAGCAGGATAGAGGAAACACGGTTATGGTCCATCTTTTCCACCACAAGCACGCGTCCGGCGATAATCAGGCGGTCCCCATCCTTCGGAATGCAGGACATGTGCTTGATCACGCAGCCGCCCACAGTAGTGGCGCCATTCATCAAAAAGGGTACCAGGCATTCCGCCTTATGGGCACGCATCATGCCGGGGATACGCACGGAACCATCCGGAAGGGTTTCCACCTTTTCCCCGGAGCGGATGAATTCCTCATCTATATCTCCCACCATTTCTCCCAGCAGACGTTCCAGCGTCACCAGCCCCACAAACTTACCGTATTCATCCAGAACAAAGGCTTCCTTGGCCCTGTCTTCCCGCAAACGGGCCATCAGCATCTCTACCGTCTGCATTTCCATCACGCATGGCACCTGCCTCAGCATGGAACGGAGAGGAGGCAGAATTCCCTTTTCCGCATAAGCGGATACCATATCTTTAATATGCAGCATGCCAATGACAGATTCACGGTTCCCTTCATACACGGGAATATGGGTATGAGGCTTATCTGCGATCATATTCAAAATATCTTCCTGTGTGGCATCCACATCCAGGCAAACAAGCTGAAAACGGGGAATCATAATTTGTTCCACCGTTCGTTCCGCCAGGGACAAAGCGCTGTGCAGCCGTTCATGCTCATCTTCCTCCAACATCCCGCCCTGGTGGCTTTCATCCAGCAGCATATTAATCTCCTGCTGGGAGTGGATGTGCTGATGGCCGCCAGGTGGGAGCCGGAACAGTTTAAGAAGCAACAAACCGCTTCCATTAAGAAAGTCAATGAACCATGCGAAGAAAGCCAGTGTCCATCGCATGGGATAATAAGTATACAAGGCCGCCTGCTTGGGAAACTGAAGAGCCAGGGATTTGGGCATCAATTCTCCAAGAATTACCTGAAAAACCGTCAAGCCTATCAGTACAACAAGAGCGGCTGCAGAATTGGCCATTACGGAGTCCATCCCACCAAACCGCTCAAACAGAGGGAACAGATAGGCGGCCAGTTCAACCTGTCCGTATGCGCCCAGAACCAGACTGGAAATGGTAATGCCGAACTGGCAAGCCGCAATGTAGCGGTCCAGCTCTTTTGTATTTTCCAAAATCTTAAGCAGATGAACAGCCACCCTGCTGCCGTTCTCCGCCATTTCCCGGATCATGTTGCGGCGTACGCTCACTGCGGCGAATTCTGCTGCAACATAAAAGGCGTTGACCAGAATCAGAAAAAGAATAACGAAAGTGACAAAAAGAATCATGTATGGCAGGGGTGTCCGTAAAACGCAACGGGCATTCGCATCATAGGAACCGGAAAAATCCTGTCAAGAACGGGAAACAAAAAAATCTGCCATGCGGAAAGAGCTCCATTCCTTCTGTCCCTTTCCAGCATTCCAAACTTTCTCCTTCCGGCACAGGTAAAAAAATTCCGGCTGATCACGCAAGCAGTTGAACCAACTGCAAAACATCTTTCCAGCAACCGGAAAGCCCCGTTCCCGGAATAACCGGAAACGGGGCTGAGAGTTTAAAGGCTCAACGAAAAACGTTATTCCGTAATGCCGGCGGCTTCTGCTTCGGCAGCCTTGGCATCTCGCAAAGCGGCACGTATGGACATTTTCACGCGTCCCTTGTCGTCAATACCGATGCACTTGGCGGTCACCACGTCTCCGACGCTCACGACGTCCTCCGTCTTGGCGGTGCGGCCTTCGGCCAGTTCAGAGATATGAATCAGGCCATCCTTGCCGGGCAGCACTTCCATAAACGCTCCAAAGGTGGTCGTGGAAACAATCTTACCGGTGTACAGTTCCCCGATTTCAATGGTCTTGAACATGCGGGTGACCAATTCCAAAGCACGGTCCAGGCCTTCCTGCTTGGCGGCGTAAATATGCACGGTGCCATCTTCCTCGATATTGATATCGGCGCCGGATTCGGCCTGAATAGCCTTAATGTTCTTGCCGCCGGGGCCGATCAGTTCGCCAATGCGGTCGGCGGGAATTTTGGTGGTCTCAATACGGGGAGCATTCGGGCTCATCTGAGCCGGAGCTGCAATGGCTTCATTCATGACCTTCAGAACATCCGTGCGGCCGGCTTTCGCCACGTGAATGGCTTCCTCCAATATGGAGAGGGGAATGCCGGGCAGCTTGAGGTCCAGCTGGTAGCCTGTCACGCCTTCCGACGTGCCGCAGAGCTTGAAGTCCATATCACCGTAAAAGTCTTCGGAACCGATGATATCCAGCAGAGTTTTGTAAGAGGTGATTTCATGCTGGTCATTCTGTTCCGTCACCAGGCCCACGGAAATACCCGCTACAGGGCGCTTGAGGGGCACGCCGGCCGCCAGCAGAGACATCGTGCCCGCACAGACGGAAGCCATGGAGGTGGAACCGTTGGATTCCATGATTTCAGAAGAGACGCGAATGGCGTACGGGAATTCCTGTTCGCCAGGCACGACCGGAGCGATGGAACGTTCCGCCAAAGCGCCGTGGCCGATTTCCCGGCGGTTCTGACCGCCGAAACGGCCGGTGTCTCCCACGGAGAAAGGCGGGAAATTGTAGTGCAGGATGAAACGCTTTTCATTCACGCTGCCCGTGTAATTGTCCATGTACTGGCGTTCTTCCATCGGAGCGAGCGTCGCCAGGCAAAGGGACATCGTTTCACCGCGGGCGAACATCGCGGAACCGTGCACCACAGGAGGCAGCACATTGACTTCCGCAGTCAGAGGGCGCAGCTGCTTGAGAGCCCGGCCATCGGCCCGCTTGTCCTTTTCCATGATGGAGATGCGGAAAGCCTTTTTCTGAATATATTCAAAAACCTGTTCCACATCAAAGTCAGTAGCTTCCGGATGGCGTTCCTTGATGGCGGCCTCCACTTCGTCACGCAGGGCCCCCACTTTTTTCTGACGCTCCACCTTGGAAGGGGCGTAAATGGCTTCCTCAATACGATCGCCGGCAATTTCATAGCCGATTTCCAGCAATTCCGGCTTGGCAAGGCAAAGTTCATAAGCGCGCTTCTCCTTACCGCAAACGGCGCGAAGCTCTTCCTGCTTTTCGCAAATGACCTTCACGTTCTCCTGGGCGACACGCAAAGCGGCGATAAAATCTTCTTCCGGCAGTTCATTAGCGGAACCTTCAATCATGATGACCTGATTCTTCGTGCCGGCAAATACCAGATCCAGCTGACTATGTTCACGCTGGGAGTTGGTCGGATTGATAACAAACTGTCCGTCAATACGGCCCACACGCACAGCCCCTACGGGTTCGGCAAAGGGAAGATCGGAAACGACACAGGCGGCGGAAGCGCCGTTAATGCTCAGGATGTCCGGTTCGTTTTCACCATCGGCGGAGAGCAGAAGCGTAATTACCTGCGTATCGTAGAAGTAGCCCTTGGGGAACATCGGGCGCAGGGGGCGGTCCGTCATGCGGCATGTCAGGATTTCCTTTTCCGTGGGACGCCCTTCGCGTTTGAAATAGCCGCCGGGGAACATACCCGCCGCAGCGGCCTTTTCCTTGTACTCCACGGACAGGGGGAAGAAGGTTTGCCCTTCCTTGACTTTGGTGGCGCTTACCACGGTCACAAGAACGACGGTATCGCCGCTGCGGACAACAACAGCACCGTCCGCCAAACGGGCCATCTTGCCGGTTTCAATCGTGATAGGATTCGTACCAACGTTGCATTCAACTGAATGTATGCTCATTATATTTTTTGTCTTTCAATCACCCGCAGCCTCATCAGCCCATCCAGGCCGGCTCCGGGCGGGAAGCCTGAATGGCGTCAGGTACGGGCAGTGCCTCAGGAAGATGTTATCCGCGACAGTCCTTTCCCAGAAACAGAGGGGGGGAATACTGTCCACGCGGCAGGACGCGCATCCCAGATGGATCAAACGCTCCGGCCCAGTCTTACCGGCTTGACAGCCTGTGAAAATCCGAAAATTTCTCAAGGCATGCCCGACAGAAACGTTTCGGGAAACGAATCCCCGAACGTCGAATGAGAGCATAATCCCTGTCAAGGATAATGCAAGCAAATAGTTTGATAACCATAGCAGTCCATTTCCTTCCAGGGCTTTAAATATTCACCCGCATGGGGAGAAAAGGTATTTTTCCCATCTCACCTTCATCCATTCAATATTCTTCGCATTCCTGATTGAAATGCATTACTCCAAGCAAAATATCCGGAAATGTCCGCCTTCCCTTCTTCACAGGAGCGGAAATGCAGAATTTAAGGGCGGGCTGAGTATTCCTGCCTGACTCCCATAACAGCCGCCCACTGCTTTTTCATCCATATTTTCCTATTCTTTGCGCGGCTGCATCATACCCGCAATACCGGACTTTCCGTCCCCAGCAAACATTTACGCAGGAATAAAGGGGCAGTCATACCAACAAAAACAATCTCCACACTCCAGAATATCTTCTTTCACAAAAAGACAGGCCTTTCAAACTCTCCTGACCAAAACACAAATCCACAGTCACCCGCCATATCCCCCCTTCCATGACAACGCTACCACGCCAGCCCCTCCCATAAAAACAACGGCCGCTGCGGAAAACCGCAACGGCCGAATCAAACGGGAATATGCTCCGCCTTTTAGCGGCGAAGGCCAAGACGCTGGATCAGACTCTGGTACTGGGCCAAATCTTCACGCTTGACGTAATCAAGAAGCTTGCGGCGCAGAGCCACCATCTTCAACAACCCGCGGCGGGAAGAAACATCATGTTTATTCGTGCTCAGGTGTTCGGTCAGGTGGGCGATGCGCTGGGTCAGGCGGGCAATCTGGTAGCTGGAACTACCGGAATCCTTTTCATGCATCTTGAATTCCTGCAAATTGATTTCGTTACTCATAAGTGTTTTCCTTGAATGTATTTAGCTCGTGGCAGCGGCTAATCGACACTGTGAGGGCGCCAACTATGCATCATCCAGCCCCAAAAGCAATTCAAATTTCGTCATCCCAGGGAATTTGCCTTCGGTCCCTGGGAAAGCGGCCCCTCTCCATTTTCCCCGGTGTCCCAGACTTCGCGGTCCTTTTCCGTCACGGAGCGAACCACACGGCAGGGATTACCCACGGCCACTACATTGGCGGGGATGTCCTTCGTCACCACGCTGCCCGCGCCTATCACGGAATTTCTCCCAATACGCACGCCCGGGGCAATCACCGCATGACCGCCTATCCATACTCCATCCTCAATGGTAATGGGCAGAGCAAATTCCAGCCCCTGCCGTCTCAGCCCCGGGTCTACGGGATGCCCGGCAGTATAAATGCCCACGTTGGGACCTATCAGCACGTCATTGCCGATGGTAACGGCAGCGCAGTCCAGCACCACGAGATTGAAATTGGCATACACGCGGTCCCCCAACCGTATATTGGAGCCGTAATCACAACGCAGCGGAGGTTCCAGATAACACCCCTCTCCCATTTGGCCGAAAAGCTCCCGAGCCAATTCCCGGCGCAGGCTTTCATTTTCCGGAGCGGACTGGTTATAACGGAAAACAAGCCGGCGCGCCCTGAGCCGGGCGGCAGCCAATTCAGAATCCTGGGCATGATATAAACGCCCGGACAGCATGTTATTCCAGTCCTTCGAGGCCATTGGATGAAGAGGGGGTCACAGCGTCCGCCTCAGAAAAAGGCAGCCGCCCGTTTTTCTGTTCTCCAACAGACGGTATGGCGGCGGCATCTTTTTTTACGGACGTTTCCGATTTTACAAGTTCCTTCTTTCCGGAGGAAGCTGAATTTGCGCCAGCCACCGGGGCAGCGGGCTTGTGCACCGTCCGGAATATTCCGGACGGCTTTTGTTGAAGCTCGTGAATATTCCAGTTTCCATCCCTGACAACCACACGGGTTCCTACGGGAGCTATTTCAAAGAGATTTTTCGCAATCAAGTGGGGAACACGGATACATCCATGGGAGGATGGATGACCGGGCAAGTACCCTTCATGAATTCCTACAGCCCCGTTCACTCTCATGAAATAGGGCATCTTGGCAGGTTCAAACCTCTCGCCGGGGCGGGGGGAATCCCTTCGTATATCCCCATCCCGCAATTCTCCGTCCGCGTTAATAAACGCACCGTAATAGGAATGATGGTCTTCCTCCTTGGAAGCAATGAGGAAGTAGCCGGAGGGCGTCATGCCGGAACTTCTTCCGGAACTGATGGGGGCATACGCAATGCAGTGCGTCCCCCGGTAGATATACATCATCTGCTTTTTCTTATCCACTACGACCAGCAGCTTTCCGGGCAGCGACGGATCATCTTCCCACTTGAGCAGGTGCCCCGGAATAGTTCCCGTTTCTTCAAAATACCCCGTCATTTCTTCTACCGGAATATGGGAAGAGGGGACAGGGGAAAGCTCCCTTCCCGTGGTACCGCAGGACGAAAACAAAAACGGAACACACAGGCAGGAAACCAACGGATGGAAAAGGGATAATTTCATCTCAATAAGTCGCATCACTGCGTTAGACAGCTGGAGGCCGGAAAAAAGAACCGCTTTTTGACAAAACTGTCAACTATCAATCAAAAAAATCTCTTTTCCTTTACTCCTGCCCTCCGTTACCACATCCGGGCGCGCCTGCCGCGCTCCCGGCCGTTCCCGGTTCCGTGGAGCAGGCCATGGGACCAAGCCTCCGCAAAGGTTCGTGCGGCATCCGCCGTATGGGAATGCCCGTCATGCACGGGGCTTTCCGCAATGGCTCCGCCTACGCCGGGAGGCCTGGACCTGTACAACTCCAGATGCTCCACGCCTCCCGGCTTCTCTTCCCCACAGAAGCCTCGCGCCTTTTCCTGGGTGCGGGCATGGAAAAAACTGCGCTCCAGCAATTCCCTCAGCGTATTAATGCCACGCCAGACATCCGTGGTTCTGGGGACGACGCGCACATTCACCAATCCCAGCCTCCCCATATTCTCCACATAGGAAATGCCGTGCGCATCCCTCCGTGCAGCATCATGAGGCAAAAGATGGAATGTTACCGCAACACCATGATTTTTCTCCCATTCCTTCATTTTTTCAACGTAATGGGCCAGGGGCTGCTGGCTGGCGGCATAATGGTCCAGCCAGTGGAAACTGTCTCCCATGATCTGCACAAGCCAAATGGCCGTATGGTCACTCAGCCCCAGATCCCATGCCGTGAAAGTGGGAGCGTCCGGATCTGCCTCAAACTCCACCCCTACCCGCCCCCGCTCCCGCAGGGCCATGATACGGCTGCCGTAAATACTGCCTTCTTCCCCTGTAGCAAAAGCCTCCTGCGGCGTTCCCGGATACTCCTGCTTCATGGAGGCGCCCATCACCCGGGCCATCCGGGCATACCATCTCTTCTGCCCCGCATCCAGAACCACTCCGGTCTCCCGTTCCAGAGAAAGGAAATACTCATCCAGTTCCCTGCTCCATCTGCCGCGCCCCGGCAAAGTGTACTCATCCTGGTCAAACCAGCTGAAAAAAAAGAATCTGAAATCCAAGGGGGAAAGCTCGCTTTTGCCCATGTTTTCCATGGCCTGGCGCGTCAGTTCATAATTCACTCCGTACCGTCCGCCCTCATGAGTGCTTTCCTTCAGAATAAAACCTCCGGGAGGAACTGTATTGATTGCCCCCGTACGGATTTCCCTGGCTCTCCACGGAGCATGCACGGAAACATACGCCAGCTCGGAAACATGGAGAAACTGCATGGTTCCCCCTCGCAGATTAGTCCCCACCCGCACATCGCTCCCATTGGAGAAAGCCAGGCGGCTGCGCGCCAACGTACGGGGTTGCCATTCCCCCTTTTTTTCCACGCCGGACAGGCTCTTGATTCTCTCTCCCAGCCGGGCCAGGGCCACATCCATCGCAGAGGGGTTGGGCGGCACGTAATCCAGATGGTCCCAGGCAAAATGCAGCTTGGCCAGTTTCTGCTGGGCGTCCGGCAGGCTTTTATCAATGATTCCGCAATGAAAATTGGACCGGAACAGGCTCATATCCAGCATCAGCATGGCCACATACGTAGAAATGCCCAACTGGCGCGCCTTCAGGATGTCATTCCTGTACCACAGCCGCTCATGCAGCCGCCGCTGCGCCCTGTTCAGGGAAAAACGCTGGAGCTGACCAGCTTTGTTTTCTATCCAGTACAGGTGTTCCAGCCTCCAAAGCTGGCTGGACAGGACGGACTGCCACGGCAGGCTCCATGATTCCGTCAAATGATTAGAATTTTCCATACTCCTCTATTAATTCTTTCAACAGGGCTCCTTCCCTGGTCATCCCCTTCTGGGCCTCCGTCCCCTTGTCCAGGGGAAGGCGGTATGCCAGTGGATCGTTCAGCACGTGGGAAACGAACCGGAGTGCCTGCACCATCACGGGATCAAGCAGATCAAGCTTTCCTTTCAAATAACTCTCACGCACGCCCAGTTCTTCATACATCCTGATTACATCTTCCATGAAGCATCCCACAGCCTGCCTTCTGTTCCACCACCATCGTTCCTGAGCATCCGCATCCCCCAGCGTTTCCAAAATCCGGCCCAGGAACCGGGTACGGCTCGCCCGTGAATCTTCCGGGGAAGGTTCCTCTCCGGCTCCCGTAAAACACTCCAGCGGAATATAGGAATCCCGTTCGGACACCGCAGGCGCTCCCCGGCTGTCCAGATAAACGCCGTTCCATGCATGTACCACGTAGGGCGCGCGTGCCTGCCGTACGGGACTTTCCGGAATGCCCGGCATCAGGCGCACGGTATGCCCCGGGTCGTCCGGGTCACGGTAAATCACGCAGTTGGCATACATCGCGCGCGCTTCCTCCGGCTCAGGAAGAAAGGGAAGCATGCCGCCTCTCAGTTCCTCCTGCCTGCGGTCCAGAACACCAATCAGGGAAATGGCCTCATCCAACGGGAGTTCCCGGTTCCAGGCAGACGTCACCCCCCCGGGAGCCGCTCCGGAATCAATCCGGTAAATCTTCCCTTTCCAACTAACCCCGGATTCCGTAGCTTCCGGTCGGCCTGCAAAATCCCGCCTCACTGTATCCAGCGTCTCCACAGCCCGGACCACATCCGGACGGCTACGCCAAGCGGCAGGGGCGGGAACGCCACGCCTGACGGAAAAATCTTCTTCCACATACAGGGGCGCTTCCAGAATGGGTTCCGGAAGATGTTCTCCCAAAGCCTCTAGGGAAACATCCTTCGCGCGCAGAGGCCCCAGTCCGGTCCGGAACGGCTTTTTCACCAAATGCAGGTACAGGCCGGGATGTTCCGGATCCGGACGCCAGGAATTCAGCTGGGGGAACTCCTGAAGCGCCCGGGACAGTTCCCTCATGCGGCTTTCCGCCAGCCGCTCCATCCTGCGTACGGAACCTCCCGCGTATCCGTCCAGCGCGGACAGGGAACGCACCAGTCCCTCTTTCACGTGATCCGGAACGGTAAACAACAGCCGTCCGGACATCAGGCTGTGAGAGTACCGCTCCACCATGGGAAGGCGGACCTCCCCTCCGGCCGGATCCCAGGCGCGCTCCACCCGTATGCGTTCATTCATACCAACCGTCTCTCGGAGCATTCCCATAAACTCGGCAGTGTCCGCATCCTCCCTCAGCGTTTTCTTCAGCAATCCGGCCCGGCGCACCAATTCCTCAAGAGGTTCCGGAACCCTGTCAGGCATTGCGGCCCCGTAACGCGCCCAGGAAGCCACCGTTTCCGGTACGGTGTCATGATCCAGATGGGCAAAAAAATACTCCTTGGACAGCTGGGACAACTCTTCAATCAGTTCCGTTTCCCCTGGGAGCTTCCTGCGGCGCGGCACACGTTCCAAATGTTTCAACATCTCCCAAGCGCCTTCCGGGGAAAGCTGATCCGTGCGCATCAGCCGGTCCCATACGACTTCCGCCTTGTCTTCGATCAAAGCCAGGGGATTGGCCGTATTATGAAGCCTCAGCCGGTGCATTACCAACCCCTTGGCTGAGGAAACGGGCAAATTATCCGCATCCACGCCCAGCCTCTGTACGGAACCCACATACTTTTCGTGAATATTCATGCGCTCCAACAGGGCATCACGGCTCATCAGCGTTTCAGCGGCAAGGCGCCCCCGGCCCGTCACCTCCAGACGATCCCCGGACCCCACCGCTCCGCGCACGCCGTAACCAGCTTTCAGCATATCCGCCACCGCCATGGCCGTCAGGCTGTCATACAGGCAGGGGAGCCGCCCCCCCTGCACGTTTTCCAACCCGGTGGTCAGCCTCAGATAATTGGTATCCCATTCCGGCCGCCCGTTACGGGCATGCCATTCCCAGCTACGGATCAAATCCCTCTTAGCCGAGCAGGCGGCAGAAAACATCATGGAAACATTGGCCATCAGGTCCGCTTCCGCCGCCTCCCGAGAAGGATGCCAGTCCGACCACCTTCCGTTGGGATACTTTACTCTCCACAGCCTTTCCGCCCCTTCCCCTCCGGGTGAGGACTGGAACAGGCGCGGGGTCAGCAGGAGAAGACTCTCCACCGCTTTCCGCGTCCCCGGATAAATACGCGGCGAAACCTGTTCCGGACCGGCATGCAGCCGCGGAGCATCCAGCACAGAGGCATAAAGGGCCACGTTCTCCGGCGTCACCTCCAGAAACCGGGCCAGCAACCGCCCGTAACTCTCCACGGGCGTATAGCCGCGCCCCACATGCACGTCAAAGTCCTTCATGTTGGGAAGTACGTGGTACAGGCTGTTCACATCCGCCTGGGTTCCCCATACCATGCGGTTCATCTCCCGCAGCTCAGGGCTTACCCCATGGCGTTCCTCTCCGCCAAGAGAAGCCATCATGCCGCTCATCCTGGCCAGGGCGGAGGGAAGGCCGTCCGGATTAAAAGATTCAGACAACAAATCCGGAGCATTCAGCAACGCACTCCCTTCCTCCAGCCACCGGCGCGCCCTGCCGCAGGCGCCTTCATCCCGGCAAAACGACTTCCATAAACGAAAAGCCACATGCCCGGACGCCTCTTCATGCGGCACTCCGTGCACCCGTTCCATCACTCCTTCATAAACATTGGCTCGTGTCCGCAGATCCATATCCACCGTAACGGCGTCCCAGTCCCTGCCGGAAAAACCCGCACGGCGTCCCGACTCTTCCGGATAAGCCAGCAGCAACATCCTGTACGGCCGATAGGAGCGCTTCTTCAGCCTGTCCGCCAAAAACGCTCGGCGCAAAGCATCCGCATGAATATCATATTCCTCCGCATTCCTTAAACGCCATGGGATTTCCCGTCCGTTCCTGTTCCGGACCAGCTCCAAATCTTCCTCTTCCATACGGCCCAGAGTCTCATACCAGGAAGAAAGAGCCTCCTCCACGGAAGGCCGGCCCTGCGTTCGCTTCATCTCCACACCGGGAGCCGGTTCCGCCGCATAAACAAGCTGCCCGTCCGCTGCGGCGGCTTCACCCACGCGGGGCAGACCGGCACGCAACAGCCACTTGGTTCTGGCCGTAACATAATCCGGATGAGGAAAAAGCTTTTTCAACACCGCTTCCGATTCGGGGAAATCCCGCATCTTCCAAGGCTTTGTACGTACAGGAGAAGGCAAATCCAAAAAATCTCTCACATCCTGTTCCGTCTTCAAAAAAGGCTCTCCGGCTTCATCCAGGGCGCGAGACCACTCCAAAGCCTTCCTGGAAATGTACAAAGACCCCCACAGCGGAGAATTACGCAGGGACTTCTGCAACAATTCCCCGGCACGGTTTACATCCTTCTCCTGCAAAATCCGGGAAACCGTTTCATCCGGAATGCCGAATACTTTCAGAGGGGAACCGTCTCCAAGCAGCATTCCGGCATGGCGGAAATGGTTCAGAGCGACCTTTCCCGCGCCTATCAGCAGGAAAGGCATCATCATGACGGCCTCCCTCAACTGGTCATCCGCGGAAGCCTGTCTGGCCTTCCATCCCTCCCAGTCCACGCCGGACGCCTTATTCGTAAGAGCTCCCACGCCTTCCTGAACGACCATGGGCGTCAACTCCATCAATTTATTTTCCGCCTCCATCTTCACGGCATCCGCCGCAACAGCTCCCATTCCGGAAAAAAACGCACCAGGATTCCCTGATGCGGGCCTCATGGCCCGGAACGCCCGCATTCCCTGCCCCAGCATCTTCTGGCCCAGTTTCGTCATTCCGAAGGAAAGCAAGGTATTCACCCCGCCGGAGACGACAGCTCCCCCCATCTGGGCATCAAACACGCCGTCCGGGTTCATGCTCCGGGCCTCCGCCATATGGTGCCCCGTCTCCCCCGCCATCAACATGCCAAGCCCGGCAGGGCCGCAAAACGCCAAAGCCGTGGACGCTCCCTGCTGGGCCATGTCCACCAGCATCTCCCGGAACCAGGGGGAATCCTTTCCCCCACGCAGCGGGGCAAACTCCATCCTGGCAAAATTCCTCAGTTCTTCAAAACTCCGGGAATAATTGTCCAGCGCCTCCTTTTCCCGTCCCTCCGGCAGGAGCCATGCTGCGCCGTTTACGGCCAGCTGGGCCGCATTCTCCGCAACCTCTGCCGCACCGCGTTTAAGCGCCCCCCCCAGGGCATCCCGAAAGGCGGGACGGGAACGCAAATAGGGAGCCATCATGCGGAACACCTTCTGACGGTCTCCATCCCCCAGGGAAGTCAGGCAATCCACGGCGCGTATGACGTCCGGAACTCCGGCAACGGCTTTCCGGTTCAGCTGTATGGCGGGAAAACCTTCCTTCACCGGCTCCTCACTGGCTACCAGCCCCTCCAATCCCTTGTGGATGATCCCGGCGGCATCCGCCAGACGGTTCCTGTCATCCAGAGCATCGGATACGGCCCTGCCCTTCAATTGTCGCGCCACAGCCTGCAAATCTTCCGGCCATGCGGAAATGGCTTCCCTTCCCCGTTCGTCAGGAACCGTCCCGCCACCGGACAGAGTACGTTCATACTCTTCCTGGTATAATTCAAATAAAGCCTCCCTCCGGGAAAGGCGCACCTGATTGTGCATGGAAACTGCCACGAACAATTCGTCATCAGACTTGCCGGACGCTCCATACTGCCGCGCCACCTGTTCCCGGATACTCTTCCAGTCCCTCCGGATACGTTCACGGGGAATCGCCCCAGAATCCGCCACCCAGGACTGCATGACGCACGCGGCAATTCTTTCCCGGTCCGCCGTCCCTTCCGGATACATCGCCTCCGCTTTCAGCCTCACTTCCCGCGGAATGGTCATCACATCCCCCGTCAATACGCTATTCCAATATTCTTCCCTTTCCGACTCCCGTTCCGGGAATTTTTCCGTGCCGGAAGGTACGGAAAACACTGCGTTCCCTTTCCGAATATGGCTTTCCCCCACAGTTCCGGGAACCGCTTCCGGAAAACTCCCTTCCAGCGGGAGCGCCCCTGTCTGTTCCCTGGTTCCATTATCTTCCATCATCACTTTCCTTCTTTTCCGTTATTCATATCTGAAAACCCCACCCAGCCGGCATCCTGGAAGCGTTTCTCTTTCTCAAAAACCTTTTCCATCTCCGCAGCCGGCTGCTCCGGGGCCCTCTTCACCGCCTCTGCCAATTCCGTCTGGACACGCTTCCATTCCTCTGCCGCACGGGCATCCTCAGGCGGCCCCCATGCGCCATTCCGGAACATGGCGGACAGGCGACGGGAAGCAGCGCGGCGCAATTCGCGGGGTATGCCCAACATCACCTCGCGTCGCCGGAGAAGCCTTTCCACCTGAACGGCAGGCAAACCTGAAGTGGCCACTTCTATCAGGGCGTCAGCATCTTCCTCCCCTCCGCAATCCTCATCAATCAGCGAGGTCATGCGGCACAACAGCATATCGTCCTCCGGAATGCTGATACCGGAAAATTCCGCCGTCTGCCTCCGGTCACGGGAAGCCGTATAACGCCTTAGCTGCTCGGAACTGATCAAGCCATGCTTTTCAGCATTCGCCAATCCGTCATCCCGCAGCAACCCGCCGCCGGACACGGTGGCCGCCAGAGCATCCGCATAACGCCGCTTCAACTCCCCATACGCTGCCGCAGCCTCTTCCGCCACCTTCTTTTCCTCCGGAGTTTCCGGCATCTTCTCCTGCCGGGAAACGATGCTTACAGCGGCCGCCGGATCACGGCGGACCTCCTCCACCGCCCGGTTCAGCGCTGCGCGGGAATGCGCTTCCTCCGCCATACGGGAAGCCTCCTCTCCCGTTACAAATATTCCGCTGCCCTCCTTAATCCTGCGTTCGGCCAGAGCGGCTTCTCCCT
>ULSQ01013734.1_pt1 | contig 14934 bp, 6 predicted proteins | sample 1956821 | NCBI WGS metagenome assembly ULSQ01 (sample SAMEA4835712, study PRJEB28245) | human gut metagenome | biome: gut microbiome; material: fecal sample | place: Denmark | collected 2008 | reverse complement strand
CGCCGGGCTGCGCTTTCGAGATGTCCTTGAACGGCACGGGCGTAATCTCGCACTGGATGTCGATGCGGTCGAGCAGCGGACCGGATATCTTGCTCATGTAACGCTGTATCTGTCCGGGCGTGCAGCAGCACTTGTGCGTCGGGTCATTATAATAGCCGCAGGGACAGGGGTTCATCGAGGCGATGAACATGAACGAGCAGGGGAACTCAACGGTGTACTTCGAGCGCGAGATGGTTATCTTATGGTCTTCGAGCGGCTGGCGCAGCACTTCGAGGGTCTGCTTGTTGAATTCGGGCAGCTCGTCGGCAAACAACACGCCGTTATGTGCCAGCGATATCTCGCCCGGCTGCGGGTTTATTCCGCCGCCTACGAGCGCCACTTCGGATATGGTGTGGTGGGGCGAGCGGAACGGGCGCTGTGAGATGAGCGACGTGCCGCGCTTCAGCTTTCCGGCAACGCTGTGTATCTGTGTCGTCTCCAGACTCTCCGAGAGCGACAGCGGCGGCAGAATAGAGGGCAGACGCTTTGCCATCATCGACTTGCCCGAACCCGGAGGACCTACCATGATAAGGTTGTGGCCGCCTGCCGCCGCCACTTCCAGCGCACGCTTCACGCTCTCCTGACCGCGCACGTCGGCGAAGTCGAGGTCGAAGCGGCTCTGCTGTTCGTAGAACTCGCGGCGTGTGTCGACGAACGTCGGCTCATACACCTCACGCCCCGTGAGCAGCTTTATCACGTCCATGATGTTCTCCATGCCATACACCTCCAGATTGTTCACCACTGCCGCCTCGCGCTCGTTCTGCTTCGGCACAATCAGTCCCTTGAACTTCTCGGCTCTTGCCCGGATGGCTATCGGCAGCGCTCCCTTCACGGGCTGCAGCGTACCGTCAAGGCTCAGTTCGCCCACGAGCATATAGTCGGCGAGCACGTCGCTCGTCACGGCTCCGCTCGCGGTGAGTATAGCCATAGCGAGCGGCAGGTCGAACGAGCTGCCCTCCTTGCGCAGGTCGGCAGGCGCGAGGTTGATGGTGATGTCTGCGTGCGGAAACTTATATCCGTTCACCTGCAGCGCCGAGGCTATGCGGTCGCGTCCTTCGCGCACAGCGGTGTCGCCGAGTCCGGTCATGCGATACATCACGCCGGGCACGATATTCACTTCAACGGTTACGGTGGTTACGTCGAGGCCGTTAACGGCTGCGGAATAAGTCTTTACGAGCATAGTTCTATCTGGGTTTTAACGGGTTAATAGTGCGCAGCACTTTCACAAATCAGAAGTGCCTATTGACTACAAATTTAGTTGTTTCGTTTGTTTTATCCAAGTGTATGGCGTTTTTTCTGCCAAAAATATACTAACTTTGTATAAATTAGGCTGCATCTCAACAATAAAAACAAGCCAGCTTGTTTTGTATTGTGTTCGATTTGCACTAACTTTGTATAAAATAGATTATCCGATACAACATGGAAGAAGATTTCGACATACGTCAGGAGCAGGGACGCAAGGGCGAGAAGGACTTTGAGAACGCTCTGCGACCGCTGCGGTTCGGCGATTTCAGCGGACAGCAGAAGGTGGTGGAGAACCTAGAAGTGTTCGTCGAGGCGGCGAAGTACCGCGGCGAACCGCTCGACCATACGCTGCTGCACGGCCCCCCAGGGCTGGGCAAGACAACGCTTAGCAACATCATAGCCAACGAACTGGGCGTGGGTTTCAAGATTACGAGCGGACCGGTGCTCGACAAACCGGGCGACCTCGCCGGCATCCTCACTTCGCTGGAGCCGCGCGACGTGCTCTTCATCGACGAGATTCACCGTCTCTCGCCGGTCGTAGAGGAGTATCTCTACTCGGCGATGGAAGACTACCGCATCGACATCATGATCGACAAGGGTCCGTCGGCACGGTCTATACAGATCGACCTCAACCCGTTCACACTCGTGGGTGCCACAACACGCAGCGGACTGCTCACGGCGCCGCTCCGCGCGCGCTTCGGCATCAACCTCCACCTGGAATACTACGGACCGGAGATGCTGCAGAAGATTATCAATCGCTCGGCGATGATTCTGAAGGTGCCTATCGACGACGATGCGGCTATAGAGATTGCGCGCCGCTCGCGTGGCACGCCGCGTATTGCGAACGCTCTGCTGCGCCGCGTGCGCGACTTCGCCCAGGTGAAGGGCAACGGACGCATCGACCGCGACATTGCGCGCCTATCGCTCTCGGCGCTCAACATCGACCAGTATGGTTTGGACGAGATCGACAACAAGATTCTGCTCACCATCATCGACAAGTTCCGCGGCGGTCCGGTCGGCGTGTCTACTATCGCCACCGCTATCGGCGAGGACACGGGCACCGTCGAGGAGGTATACGAGCCGTATCTCATCATGGAGGGCTTCATAAAGCGCACGCAGCGCGGACGTATGGTGACACCCCTCGCCTACCAGCACCTCGGACGACCGATGATTGGCAGCAATGCTGTGGAACCGGGACTGTTCGACTAAACACAGTTGAGAGTTCAGAGTTGAAAGTTGAGAGTTATGATTACCTTGGAAACATACAAGAAGGCACAGCCTACAGTACATATCATAACTCTCAACTTTCAACTCTCAATTCTCAACTCTCAACTGGAATGGCATACTTTTTGCCAAGACAATATTTGCACGATTTGACCGCTCATATTTCGCGAAAAATCAAAAACAAAATCCTTAGTCGATTTTTCGCGAGTTTTGAGCGTGCAGCCATAAGCGTTTGTCTTACAGCATATTGTAGCGTTTTCTCTAAAAGTGTGCAATTTTCGCCTTAGCAAAACACAACTTATCGTGAGACTTTACAGTGTAAAAGCATAGGTTTTACCGGGTAAAAGCATAGGTTTTACTGGGTAAAGTCTCAAGAGTTACCATGTAAAGTCTCACGAAAAGTTTGTAAAACCTATCGTTTTACACTGAAAAGTCTCAATTTTTATGATTTTCCGGCTGCGCCGACCGATGAAATGGCGCATTTTCGAGAATGCGAATCTCCAGAATGAGATTTTTCGCGGAGGTGACTTGTATTATATTTGCTTCTAAAAGTAAAGAAGTAAAAAGGTAAAAAAGTAAAAAAAACGCAGAACTTTTACCTTTTTACTCTTTTACCTTTTTACTTTTTTACTTTTTAAAGCGCTTCGAGCAGCAGCACGCGGCTTGCCCACTCGTTAGCCTTGCCCCAGTCGGCGTTGTGTCCGTACGGAATCTCAAGACCGTTCTGCATGAGATACTCGCCGGAGAACGTCTTGCCCTCGAACGAGAGCGGCGAGTGGTCGATGCGGTTAAGCTCGGTTACGCGGTAGCGCTTCTGTGGGTCGAGACCTGCCATCGGTATACGCGGCAGATGCTGGTTGCAGAATGCCTCGGTCTTGAACCAGTAGAACACCGCCTTGTCCTTAGCCTCGGTGACGTACATCAGCGAAGCCACGCCCTTATTCTCGAACGGCGACTGCAGACGGTAGAGGTCGCCAAACTGCACGATAGGACGTATGCGCTTGTAGTCGGCGATAGCTTTGCGGCACTGGTCCTTATCGACATCGCTGAGCACCTTCGGCTGAATCTCCATGCCGAGACGTCCGCACATAGCCACGTCGGTGCGGAACTTCAGAGGCACGGTGCGCGCTGTTTGGTGGTTAGGCGCATTGGAGATGTGCGCAGCCATAGCTATCGCGGGGAAGAAGTAGGATGTGCCCCACTGCATGTAGACGCGCTGCAGGGCGTCGGTGTTGTCGCTCGTCCAGAACTCGTCGAAGTAAGGCAGGTAGCCCCAGTTGACACGTCCGCCGCCCGATGCGCAGTCCTGGATGGTGAGGTCGGGATACTTGGCGCGTATGCGCTGCAGAGCCTTCTCCAGTCCGCGGTGATAGTCGATGTAGAGGTGGCTCTGGTTGTCGGCTGTAAGATACTGCGAGCCGTGGTTGGAGATGTGCATGTTAGCGTCCCACTTTATGTAGTCGATTTCGGGATACTTTGTCATGAGGTCGTCTACGACGGAGAACACAAAGTCCTGCACCTTCGGGTTGGCGAGGTCGAGCACCACCTGCGTGCCGCCACGTCCCGTGCGCAGTTCGCGCTTCGGAGCCTTGATAACCCAGTCGGGGTGCTTGTCGTAGAGCTCGCTCTTGGTGTTCGACATCTCCGGCTCTATCCATATACCGAACTTCACGCCCAGCTTCTTAGCCTCGTCGAGCAAGCCTTCTATGCCGTTGGGCAGCTTCTCGCGGTCCACCTTCCAGTCGCCGAGCGCGCTGTTGTCGGTCTTGCGCGGATACTTCTCGCCGAACCATCCGTCGTCCATCACGAACAGTTCGCCGCCCATCGACTTGATGTCTGCCATCATCTGCGCCATGTCCTTCTCGTTGATGTTAAGGTAGACACCCTCCCACGAGTTGAGCAGAATCTTGCGCTCGCGGTCGGCGTTGGCGAGTTTGTACTTGCGGCCCCAGCGGTGGAAGTTGCGGCTCACTCCGCTGAGTCCCTCCTTGCTGTACGAGAACGCTGTGACTGGCGTCACGAAGGTCTCGTTCTTCTTCAGATGATACTCCGAGTTGTAGTCGTCGATGCCGGCGAAGAACTGGTGATACTCCGACTCGTCGGTCACGGCGCGCAGCTTGTAGTTACCGGTGTAGCAGATGGCGGCGCCGATGACGCGTCCTGAGTTCTCCTGCGCCTTGCCGTCGAGCGAGAACATCACTTCGCCGCGCGAGGTCTGTGCGTTGCGCACGCCGTCGCGGTTCTCTATGACGAAGGTGCCGGGCTTGAGCGGCTCCTCTGAGAGCTGCGCCTCGTTAGCCCACGCTCCGTAGAAGTGCGACATCCAGACGTCGCCGCGGCGTATCGGCATGTAAGCCGAATCGAACTGCTTGAGTGTTACGGTCTGCTTCTCGCCGTTCTTTATCTCTGTCCACATCTCGATGATGTCGACGTCGTTGTACGCGCGGTAGCAGACGGTGACGTAGAACGGATAGACGCGGTCTTTGAGCTGCACCTTCAGCACCTTGGCGTTAGCCTCAGCCACCTGCTCGAAGCCTTCAACGCTCATGTCGAGCGTGAGGTTGCCGTCGGCGTGCTGGACGGAGAGGGCAGCCTGAGCCTCAGCGCTCAGTCCGTACACGGGATAGGCGTCCTTGCCGAAGGTGCCTGCCGACTGCAACTGTGCCACGTCGGCGGCATTGAGGCGGTCGCCGTAATAGAGAAACTTCAGGGTCTCGCCTTTTGTGATGTCGAGGGCGAGTGATGTCTTCGGTGTTGACACGCTGACATTCTCGGCGCTCATGGGGGCTGTCATCATCGTAGCAGCCAACACTGGGAGGATAAAGCCTTTGCTGTATCTGAACATAGTAATATTAGTTTTTAAAAGATAGTTTTGTTTAGCAAATAATCATCAGGTCATGTACCTTGAGTCATACTCTTGCAAATATAACGATTTTTTCTGTATCAGCAAACGTTTTCCATTATAAACTCTGGTTTGGATAAAATGGCGTGCGCCGACCGCAACACTCTACATTCAAAACTCACAACTCATTTCTGTGCAGCTCCGCCAGCAGCTTTACGCTCTGGCTGTGCAGGTCGATGTGTCGCTGCAGCTTCTCGTAGATGCTGTTTATCTCTACGTAGTAAGCCAGGGCGGTTATCTCGCCTTGCTGCAGCGCCTTCCTGAAGAGCGTAAGCGACTCCTGCAGCAGCTTCACGTCGCTGTGGTCTATCACCTGCTGCAAGCCCTGCAACTGCTCGTAGCTGGTGCGCAGCGAGGCTTCGGCGTCGTGATGCGCCTGCTGCACCTGCAGCTCGGCACTCTGACGGCGCTCGCGTGCCGCCTTCACGTTGCTGCTGTTGCTGTAGAGTGGGAAACTAACGCCTACCATGAAGCCGTTGATGGCTTCGCGCTGCTCGGTATTGCGGCGGTAGCCGAAGGAGATGCTGGGCAGCCACTCGCTCTTCTGCATCTTAAGGTTTATGTCGGCGGCGCGGAGGGCGGTCTGCGCCACTGCCACGTCGGCATCCGACGCTACGGCGAGGGCGCGATACTGCTCGAAGTCGACTATCGGCGCATACTCGGGCAGCTCGGTTGAGGATACGTCGATGGGCTTGCCGCCGTTGAGCTGCTGCAGCTGCTGCAGCAGGGCGGTGCGCTCGCCTTCTGCCTCGCCAACGAGGGTGCGCACCTCCATGCAGTCGATCTTCACCTTGTTCAGCTCAAGGGCGTTGGCGTCGCCCGCCTCCATGCGCTTCTCGTACATCTGCAGCAGCGTCTCGCTGTTGGAGAGACGCTCGCGCAGCATGGCGAGACTCTGGTTGAGGCGTATCACGTCGATGCAGACGAGCTGTGCCTGCAGCAGTATGTCGCGGCGCTGCTTGGCGAGCAGCTGGTCGCCTACTGTCTGATGCATCTGCGCCTGCTTGCTGCGGGCGGCATACTTCGTAGGGAAGTCTATCTCCTGGCTCACCACAAGTTCGCTCTCGACAACGCCGGAGTAGCCCTTGGTGAAGAACGGGCTGTACTCCACCGACGGACCGCCGAGGGTGTTCGTGGCTTTTATGTCGAGCACATCGGCGCGCATGTCGTGCGCCGCCGACTGCAGGGTGAGGTTGTTAGCAGCTATCTGCTTGAGCACGTCGCCAACGGTGTCGGCGAGGGCGGCGCTACACGCGCTGAGTGCCACGGCTGTGGCGATTAGATATCTTCTCATATATTATCGGTACTATGAATGCGTTGAGTAATGTAGAACTGATGAGTCCGCCGAGTATCACCTTCGCCATCGGCGACTGTATCTCGTTGCCGGGCAGGTCGCCGCCCAGGGCGAGGGGCACGAGGGCGAGGGCTGAGGTGAGGGCTGTCATGAGTATCGGGTTCAGACGCGAGAGCGAGCCTTCGACGATGGCTTCGCGCACGCTCTTGCCTTCCTCGGTGCGCAGACGCTTGTACTCGGTGATGAGCAGCATGCCGTTGCGCGTGGCGATGCCGAAGAGCGAGATGAAACCGATGACGGCGGGTATGCTTACCTCGCCGGTGGTGAGCACGATGGCGAAGATGCCGCCGATGAGTGCCAATGGGAGGTTGAGCAGTATGACGCCGGCTTCAAGGGCGTTGCGGAAATGCATGAAGAGCAGGAAGAAGATGACGACGATGGCGAGCATGCAGGTGAGGTAGAGCACGCGGCTGGCGCTCTCCTGACTCTCAAATTGTCCGCCGTACTCTACGTGGTAGCCTTCGGGCAGCTGCACGTTCTCGCCTACTGCCTGCTTGATGTCGGCTACTACGTCGCTCAAGGCTCTGCCGCTGGTGTTGGCGGAGATGACTATCTTGCGTTGCACGTTCTCGCGGTTGATGGTGTTGGGTCCGGCGCTCGATATGATGTCGGCAACGTCGCACAGAGGCACCTTACGGCCGTCCTGCGTGTCGATGATGAGGTTGCTTATCTCGTCGGAGTCGGCGGCTTTCACCACGAGGTTGAAGGCTCTGCCGGCTTCGTACACCTGAGAGACGGTCTCGCCAGCGAGGTTCACGGCGAGGAACTCGTTGAACTCGGGCAGCGTGATGCCGTTGCGCACGAGCAGTTCGCGGCGCGGCACAATCTTCAGTTCGGGGCGCTCTATCTGCTGCTCCACGTTGAGGTCGGCGATGCCCTTAATGTCCTGGCAGGCGTTCTTTATCTGATTGCCGATGGTGAACATGCGGTTGAGGTCGGTGCCGAAGAGCTTGATGGCTATGCTGGCTTGTGTGCCCGAGAGCATGGCGTCGATGCGGTGAGAGATGGGCTGGCCTATCTCTATGTTGGCTCCGGCGAGAACGGAGAGGCGCTTGCGCACATCGTTGAGCACTTCTTCGTGACTGCGGTCCTTAAGCTCGAACGGGGCTTCTATCTCGCTCACGTTCACACCGAGGGCGTGTTCGTCGAGCTCCGCACGACCGGTCTTGCGTGCCACGGTCTTTATCTCCGGTACCTGCAGCAGCAGTCGCTCGGCACGTGCGCCGATGGAGTCGCTTTCTTCGAGCGAGATGCCGGGTAGCGAGGAGATATTGATGGTGAACGAGCCTTCGTTGAACTTGGGCAGGAAGCTGCTGCCTAAGCAGAAGAACACGCCCACGGCGACAACGAACAACGCTGCGGTGCCGACGATGACCTTGCGGGTGTTGGCGAGCACCCACAGCAGGGCACGCTCGTAATACTTCTTAAGCCATACGGCTACGAAGGCTTCCTTCGGCATCTCGCCCTTGCTCTTGCCGAGCAGGTAGCTGCAGAGCACGGGGGTGAGCGTGAGGGCTACGAGGGTTGAGGCGAAGAGGGCTGTGACGAAGGCTATGCCAAGGGGTATGAGCATGCGGCCTTCCATGCCGCTGAGGAAGAACAGCGGCGCAAAGCTCACCACGATAATCAGCGTGGAGTTGAGGATAGGCATGCGCACCTCACGCGAAGCGTTGAACACGAGTTCGATGATAGGCACACGCTCTGCCTCGGGCAGCGCGCGGTTCTGGCGTATGTGCTTGTAGACGTTCTCTACGTCGACGATGGCGTCGTCTACGAGCGAGCCGATGGCTATGGCAAGTCCGCCAAGGGTCATGGTGTTGATGCTTATGCCGAGGGCGTTGAGCACTATCATCGCCACGAGGAACGAGATTGGTATCGTGACGAGCGAGATGACCGTGGTGCGCACGTTGGCGAGGAATATCATAAGGATGATAACCACGAAGATAGCGCCCTCGATAAGCGACTTCTGCACATTGTCGATGCTACTCTCGATGAAGTCGGACTGACGGAAGATGTCGGTAGAGATATGCACGTCGGCGGGCAGGGTCTGCTTGAGGTCGGCGAGTGCGAGGTCGAGATGCTTGGTGAGGTCGATGGTGCTGGTGTTGGGCTGCTTCGTAACGGTGAGGAGCACGGCTGACTGGGCGCGCTCGCTGGCTACGCCGAGCTTAGGCGACTGGTTGCCTATCTTTATGTCGGCTACGTCGGCAAGGGTGACTACGCTCTCGCCGTTCTTCTTCACGATGCACGTGCCGAGCTTCTTGACGTCGTTGGTGGAGGTGATGCCGCGGATGATGTACTCGTTGCCGTACTTGTACTGCACGCCGCCGTTGGTGTTGGTGTTCATGCCGCGGGTGCATGCCATGATGTCGGTGAGCGACACGCCGAAGTGCTTCATGCGACCGGGGCTGACGAGTATCTGATACTCCTTGATGTCGCCGCCGTGAACGCTCACCTGAGCCACGCCGCCGGTTGAGAGCAGACGCGGACGTATCACCCAGTCGGCGTACGTGCGCAGGTCTTGCTGTGAGGTGTGCTTGCTGGTGAGGCTCACGATGAGCACTTCGCCGAGTATCGACGACTGCGGACCGAGCACCGGAGCGCTCACTCCGGCGGGCATCTGCTCGCCTACTGCGGCGAGTTTCTCGCTCACTATCTGGCGGGCGAGGTAGATGTCGGTGCCCCAGTCGAACTCAACCCACACAACGGAGAAGCCGTTGGTAGACTGCGAACGCACGCGGCGCACACCGGTACTGCCGTTGACGGCGGTTTCTATAGGGAACGTGACGAGTTGCTCCACTTCTTCAGTTGCCATGCCGCCGGCTTCGGTCATGATGACCACGGTGGGGGCATTGAGATCGGGGAACACGTCCACATCGGTCTGGCTGGTGGAGTAAAGGCCGCCAATGACGAGCAGCACCGACGCCACCAACACGAGTATTCTGTTCTCAAGCGAGAAGCGTATTATCTTGTTCAGCATAGCTTATTAATGATTATGGTTATGCGCCGGGATGGCGTTTGCAGCCGAAGCCAATCGTACTTGCACGGCGCCCTTTGTTACGACACGGTCGCCCTGCTTAACACCTGTGAGTATCTCTACACGCTCGCCGTCACTCTCGCCGAGCGTCACCTCCTGCTTGCGGTAGCCTTCGGCGTCTATCTGCACGTAGACGAAGTGGATGCCTTGCTCCTCGGTGAGGGCGGTGAGGGGCAGCGTGATGACGTTCGAGCGGTCTTGGGTTATGAGGTATATCTCGGCGTAAGAGCCCTGCACGACGTCGCCGGTGTTGTTGAACTCGAAGATGACGGGCAGGTAGGAGTTGTTCACCTCTGCCGAACGTCCGTAAGACTGTATGTGTCCGCCCATCTCGGCGATGTCGTAGAGACGGTGGCTGTAGCTTGTGCGGAACTTGGCGCCGCGTATCTTGTTGAGTTCGTTGAAGCGGCGCTCGGGTATCTCGGCACGCAGATAGAGGTGCTTGTTCTGAGTGATGATAGCGAGCGGCTGACCGGCTTCTACATAGTCGCCGCCGTTGACGAGACACTGCTTGACGTAGCCGCCGCGCGGCGCCGTAACCACTACTCCACCCTCGCTGCGCGTGCGCTTCATGCCGTTATACGTTAGCTTGGCTGCTTCATACTCGGCTTTTGCCACGGCGAAGTCCTTCTCGCTTATTATCTTGTCTGTGATGAGTATCTTGGCACGTGTGTAGTCGCGCTCTGCACGCTCGTAGTCGATGCGGGCACGCTGCACGGGGTCGCCCTCTGCGGTCTGCATGCCGACTGAGGTGATAGAGAAGAGCGTGGTGCCGGCAGACACCTTCAAGCCCTCGCTCACGTGGTTCTTGTACTGCACGCGTCCGCTGATGGTTGCAACGACGGTGGTCTCGTCGCACGAAGCCGACATCACCTTGCCACTGGTGTGTATAACGCCGTGGAAGGTGCCTGGCTTCACTTCCTCCACCTTCACGCCGGCTGCACGGGCTTTCTCCGCAGAGAGTTTTATCTCGTCGGCGTGGGCGCCCTTTGTATCGCCGCCGCGTTCTGCTTCTTCGGCAGCGTGGTCGTGACGCTCGGTTTCCTCGGCGTGGTCATGGTCATGATCGTGGTCGAGATGGTCGTGCGACTGACCTCCGCAAGCGGCAATGCCCGCCACGAAGACTGCTGATAATAAGTAATAGGATAATCTTCTAAGCATATTTTGTTTGTTGTTAATTACTAAGAGAAAAATAATCGTTAACAAAGTTCGGAAAAAGATTCTGCAACCTTGTTGCAAATATTTCAAAGGGAGCAACTTAAGGGGGTGCAACTGTCTCAGCTGCACCAACCAAACAAACAGGGAGAAAGTTCCCACAGAATACACTGAACACACAGAACCTTCCAACTGAGATGTGCCTCCCACAGATAGGCACAGATTTTCACAGATAGACAGGCTGCGAAACTGCAACGAAATTCAGATTACATAGAAGATTAGGATGTAATAATTAGCACAGTGAAATCCGTGAAATCTGCGAGAACATGGTATATACGCAAAGAGGGCATGGCGGAATGCCATGCCCTCTTATGAATTTATTGGTTGGTGCACCCCCAGAGTGCACCTGAAATGTTACTTAACGAGTACCTTCTTAACCTTGCCGTCAGCAGAGCGAACGATGTTCAGACCCTTCTGGAGCTTAGAAAGCTTAACGCCGTCAACAGAGAATACCTCGAACTCGCCCTCAGCAACTGTTGTTGCGTTGATGCCAGTCGCAGGATCCTTCGTCCAGTCCTTGTCAACTACCTTAACGTAGTTGTATGTAGCACGCGACTTGTCGTTAGCGCCCTCGCCAGTACCCATCTTAACGGTCGGGAGAGTGAAGAGATAGCTCATTTCGCTTGCAGCGATCTTAACCTCGTCGTTAACAACAAAGCCCTGAGCCTTTGAAACCTCTACCAGGAACGGAACTGTCTCAGCGAACTTGTCTGTGTTGTTGTTGCTGCCACCAGGTACCTGGAAGTATCCCTGGAGCTTCTGGTCTCTTGTGCGATACAAGTGGAGAGTATTGACCCAAGCTGTCGGAACAGCGCCGAGACCGATTACATCCTCGCAGTTGCCAGTACATGTAGACGGGTCGATAGACATAACGATCTTCTGAGTATCCCAATCTACCGGAATCTCCCACTCGAAGCCATTGCCGTCAGCTACGTAGTTCTCCTTGCAGAACGGTTCTGCAGCAGGTGTCTTAGCCTCGTAGTTGAACTCGCCCTCATAGAGAACACCTTCGCCCTCGATAGCGAACTCCATCTTGATCTCGTCGTCAGAAACCTCTGTGATCTCGAATGTACCGTTCACCTGCTTACCGAAGAAGGTAGTTGTAGCCTCGTCAGACTTAGCATTGATTGTGAGAGGCTCTGCTGCTTCCGCTGTTGGAGCCTCCTCAGGTGTCGTACCTACGAATACGAGGTCCTGAGTATTCTCGTTGAGTGTTACGTCCTTAAGAGTGACCTTATAAGACTCGTCAGAGTACTTAACGATGTTCACATTAGCTTCAGCCTCTTCAACAACTGTCGTTTCGCCATCAAGGATGCGGAGGTTGCTTGTGTATGTCTTGTTAGAAACCTCTGTTACCTCTGGAGTTACAGCGTCTGGGTTCTCACCAACAACGAATGTCACACCAGTATCTGTCATTGTCATGTAAAGACGCTCTGCGTTGTCCTTTTCGTAAACAACACCTGCTACATCATATGTCTGAGAATCTTTAGATACCTTACCAGTGTAAGTAGTGCGATCCTTAGTGTCTGTACCCTTTACGAGCTCAGTAGATGTGTACTCGTATCCGCTGAACTGGAGAGACATATTGACTGTCTCGTCAGACATCTCCTTTACTACTACTGTAGCGTCAGTAACCTTTGTAGGTGTAGTTCCCTGTACCATATAGAGAGCCTCGTTGAAGGTCTTCTCTTCCTTAACAGTGACTGGGAGGTCAACTACAGTAACGTACTTGATAACGGCGTTACTACGGTTAGCACCTTCCTTAGAACCGATGTTTACACTTGTGAGATTCCAGAAGTCTTCTGTATTTGACTGCCATGTACCAGTTACGCTTGAGTCGTAGAAGCCGTTGAACGAAACGCCGTCGATTGTACAACCCTCTGCCTTAGAAAGCTCGATACGTACAATACCTGGCTCAACTGTTGTCTTAGCATCAGAAATCGGGTGTGCACCACCAGTTGTGAGGTAGTCAGACTTCATGCGATTATCAGACTTTGTATAGTAGAAGTGCCAGCCACCGATTTGCCAAGCGCTGATGTTCTGACCTACAGAGAGGATATCCTCGTTTGTGCCAACGCAAGTAGAGAGGTCGATAACTGCAACGAGCTTCTGTGTCTCCCAGTTGATTGTGAACGGAAAGGCGAATTTTGCACCATTAGGAGCATAGTCAGCCTCTACTACGTCAACGATAGCTGGCTTGTCTTCACCGCCAGGCTCGCCACCGCCAGTAGACTCGAAGCCTTCGTCTGTACCGAATGTGTACTCAAAAGCGCGAGGAGCACCAAATAAAGCTATTTGACCCTCGAAATGAGCATAAGCCTTTGTGCCGTTAAACTTAACAACGAGCTTAGGGTTTGTAAAAACGGCATAGTCTGATGTACGGAACGCATAAGGGTTATCCAGTGTGATTGTGGTAACACCATTTGCGTCAGTTGTACCTGGAACGTCCTCGCAAACGATTTCGTACCAGTTATCTGCTTCAAATTCAGAAAAATCACATCCTTTGGCTGTCACTGTATAGTTTGATTTGCCATAAGGTTCGACGGTGAGCTCACCTGCGGGCAATTCCTTTGTTACGGTCTGCATTACGGTCAACTTATAGGTAAGTTTGTCCGTGTAGCTTGTAGCAAATGCCGTTACGGTAACCATCAACATCGAAAGAAGAGATAAGATTTTTTTCATACTAAATCCTTTCTTTTGTTTGTTAATAAATTGTTATTGAATTAAGTTAATTAAAAATTTCTGTTTTAGTAATAATCGGTTTTGCGCGATTTCTTTAGTTTTTTATTCGGTCTTCTTAGGTCTTTAGATTATGGCTTCTTAGATTGTAGTACGGCGCTTTTCAGCGGACGTTGTAAGGTGCGCAACGCCTTTCGGCACTACGCACTTCATCTTCGGTGCAAATTTAATAAAAAATTGGATAGTGGCAAAGTATTTTCTACTTTTTTATGTCTTTGAAGCTGAATAGGTTGGCTTAAAGGGCGCATCGATTGAGCTTTACACCTTATTATTATATTTAAGAGCAGATAGAGTATATTCTATTACTAAACTTCTGTAGGTGAAAATATCTACCATTTCTCCCAGCAACGGCGCAACGTGCACATTATGAAAGGAATAAGGGCTGGCAGATTTCCCTCTGAGTGGGGTATCTGCCAGCCTATCTCCCAGCCATATTACAGCTTGAATGGGTGGACAACAGATTAAAAGCGGATTTTGGCTGCCTTCAAGGAGGGTGTGTCAAAACTCACGAGTAGGACGCCCCGGAGGGGCAAAAGCACATAGCCCAGGGCAACGCCCTGGGTAAATATGCGCCACACTAACCCCACGCCCTGTAAGGGCAAAAGCCTAAATATTAAGCTGTTGCCCTTACAGGGCGCACTATTCAACATATACACTCAACACCCAGGGCGCTGCCCTGGGCTATGTGGTTGTTGGGCTTTCAGCCCGCATTGATTGAGTTTTGACACACCCCCTGAGAGAACACCAATCAAGAACCTCCCACGGATTTCACAGATGCGCACAGATATTTCTTGCTGGGATACCCTCCTACGAAAACTCCCACAGATTGCACGGATGCGCACAGATTAGGAGGCAAAAACGCAACCTAAAAATCTGTGAGTATCTGTGAAATCCGTGGGAGAATATTCTCCCACGGATTTCACAGATGCGCACAGATATTTCTTGCTGGGATATCCTCCTACGAAAACTCCCACAGATTGCACGGATGTGCACAGATTAGGAGGCAAAAACGCAACCTAAAAATCTGTGAGTATCTGTGAAATCCGTGGGAGAATATACGCAGCCAGAAAATTCTGTGAAATCTGTGAATTCCGTGGGAAGATACGATTGCTCGGTTGGTGCAGCAGAGACTGCTGCACCCCCTGAGAGAACACCAATCAAGAACCTCCCACGGATTTC